>BNJU01004500.1_pt1 | contig 216735 bp, 227 predicted proteins | sample 8539281 | NCBI WGS metagenome assembly BNJU01 (sample SAMD00202456, study PRJDB9452) | human saliva metagenome | isolation source: human saliva | place: Japan
GCCACTCGGTTTCCGGCCCGTCAGGGCCTGAGGGAGGCTGGGAGGCAGGGTGTGCTCATGGGCTTCAGTCTGAAACCCTCCCCGCACCGACCAGGAGGCGCGTGGGGCCGCCCACCACCCGCGCAAAGGGCCGCGGAAGCGGATTGCCCAGCGAACGAGCCAGGGCCAGCCCGATCAACGTCAGGCCGAGCAGCTGGATCACGCACAAGTCGTTGCGACGTCAGTCGGAGACAGCCTTCTTGAGGCGGGCCTGCGATGACTTGACGCCGTATCGGCAGGATGTGGTCTCTTCGCCCGTACGAAGTTGCAGCCGCTGCGAGCGGCGCGCGCTCGGTCAGCTCGACAGCCATAGGCTAAATGATCTTGACGGCCTCGCCCTTGCGAGTGAGTCGACGAGGACTTCCTGGAGGCTGCAAGGGGCTTTGTCATCGGTCTTGGACAGACCGGCCTTTTCATGTCTTCCGATGAGCTCAGTAGGTTAATGGACATTCCCATACCTTTCGTTTCGATTGAGGACCCGGTGCGGGCGCTACCCAACAATCAGCAGTTCCGCCCAGGCTAGCACATTTCGAAGGAAAGACATTGAATTTCATGTGATTTTATCGCACCGGTGATCCTCTAGGTCCCCCACAACATGAGGCATTCTTTCACGGACGACGGATGCCGCACCGGACCTCTCGCGCGTTTGGCCCGCGCGCGGACTCCGGCGCCCGCGCTGCCGAAACGCAGAATAACAGCCGGATCCGGAACGAAATGATAAGATTGACCGAGCACTCCGGCGGGCGGCGCCCGTGTTGGGCCGGTCGCCTTGGACACCTCCTCGAACCAGGGAACATGAAGAGATCGCCGACTTCGTCAAAGGCACAAACGCGCCGCAAGCGTGGATCTTCTACATCCTCATGGCCGGTCAGGTGTTCTTCGTCGCCCGCAACTGAAATAAGGAGCCGTCTCCGGCTGAATGCGCGGCTCCTGGCCGCTCATCGAGCCGCGCCAAATTGTTCGGCGTAAGCGCTCCTGGGGTGCAACTCACGGCGACGGGCGTGTCATCTTCGCCTCGAGACGCTGGGATCTCCCTCCCCGCGCCGACGGCCGCCAGTCAGGTGGATCGCGGGCCTTCAACAACTTCGCGGGCCTGGGGGGTCTGACGGCAGGACGATCCGGGCCGGGTACTACACGAAGGCGGGGCGGACGAACACTTCATGAAGATCACACCCTCGCGGTGTGGGCGTCCAGCCTCATCCCGGCATTCTCGTCATGCTGTAACCACCCTCCCGCCGCCTGCGGTGCGACAGGCCTGTGGATCGTCCTGGCCTTGGCCTCTGCGTCCCTGTGCTAGCTGGCGGCAGGTCAAATGGGGCCAAAGATCGACCACCGGCGCGCTCGCCTTCGCCACCAGAACTACCGGCAGAAGCTCGGACGGCGGCGGCCTCGCTCCTCGACTGGCTCGTGGCCGGCATTCTTCTGGTTACCACGTCAGGCTCTTCTTCATCCCGGGGCCAACCTGTGGATGTCGCTCTTCGTCTACTCGACTGCGACCCTCGTCGTATCGTCTCATTCATCCGGCGGCCTGGCACCTTCGACCCTGACGTGCATCGCGCTGTTCAGCGCCATGGACTGAGACCACCCGCCTCTTCTGTCGATCGTCGTCTACCGCGTGACTACTACCATCATTCGTGGCTTATCGCCGCTCTACGCCAAATCGGCGGCTCTCGCCCCAAGTTCAGGTTGAGCGACAGGCGCAAAAGCGCGAAGACTTCTCCATTTCGATCCTGTGGATCGGCACGCTCATCTCCGGCGTGAGCCCTGATCCTCGGCGATCACGCCGGCCATCTGAGCGGATCGAGAATGCACCGAGTTCACCCCGCGCGAGGCGCCGCCACAAGCCTCCAACATCACCTCCGCCATCGGGATCATGCTCGTGATACCGCCCCGCGGCATCCAGGCGCAGGGCCGCCATCACGGGATCGCCCTCAGGCTGCTCGTCGTCAGCGCTGCGACTCGCTCCTGAAGGTTCACGACTTCGAGGCCATCCTCCTCCTCTTCATCGCCTGGCTCCTCTTCCTGGCCCGACTCGCCAGTGGCAACCGCTCGAGGCTGACGTGGAGGTCACGTTCGCGGCGTCCTTCCGCAACCGTCGTCGGTGACCCATGAGGATCTTCTGTGGCGCCTGTGCGACGAAGATCCCCACCGCTCCCACCACGGCGAGCCTCGCAGCGCCGCCTTCTACGGCGCCTGTCGTGACTCATCTCCTCAGCCTCCTCTTCTCGCGGGGGCGGACGATGGACTTCAGCGAGCCGCCGAACCCAGCCGGACGTGGCCTTCTTCAAAAAGCCTTCCTGGCCGGGCTGCAGCGGGAACAGATACTCCCCACCTCTTCTTCCTGGGGACAAGCACGTCTTCTACTCACTCCGGACGCCCAGGTGGCGCTGCTGTACCGCCGCACAGGAACAACCTGGTCATCTGGGCGATCCATTAGGCGAGTCGGCGTTCGAGGCCGTCGACGAGTTCGTGATATGGCCACCCTCCTACCAGTGAACGTCGCCATCTGCGAGATCTCAGCCAGAAATACCTGGCGACGTGCGCCGACCAGTTCACCTTCATCCAAGATCGAGACGCGATGCGCCTGGCCAACTTCTCCAACGTGGGGAACAAGGGAGTCTTCCGGCGCATGCGCAACCCGGATGGGCGAAGGGCACCCACTTCGGGGATGGTGCTGCCCTTCACGAAAGTTCCTCGCCGGATCCGCGACGTGTCCGACATTGGATCGGCGACCGGAAGATGGGCTTCCTCCCAGGCCTTCGGCCAATACCTCAGCCAGACTGCATCGCGGTGCGCAACGACGAGCGGGTCGAGGGCTCACCTCGATCAGCGCCCGCCAGCCCGAACGTGGCGTCGGTCGACCCTCGCCGCATCCTTGACGCGGCCGGGACGATGGACGGATCTTCGTCTCGCTCATCGAGTGGAGGGAGAACAGCTACGAGTTCAACCTCGGGATGGCCCCCTCAACACCGGGAACAAAGTACTCCAGCAGCAAGCAGAGATCGTCCGCTTCCATCTGCGACTGACGGCCGAATTTCACAACTTCAAAGCGCCACGCTCTACAGGAGAAGTTCCGCGATGGGCCAGCCGTTATCGTCCGCGGCAGGCGCGTCCTCGTCTCATCCCTGCTGTCCGTCCTGGAGTCGTCACCGCCCCCGCCAAGTCAGGCGATCGGCGTACGCCAAGTCCTGTCCGACATACACGTCCGCGGGCGAACCTCTCAGCTCCGGCCGGCCTGAGCGCCCGCAAACCGCGCAATTACAAAGAGGCCCGGCCGAGGCCCCCGCACTCCGCGCCGCACCAAGGGGCGGCAAAGCGCAGGCTGGGGCGACGGCTGATCGACGCCAGGCAAGGCGGCAGCCAGAATCGCCGCCCGCCGTCCAATTCTGACAATAAACTACCAATTTGACGACAAACTGCATCGTAAGTCATTTCATTTGACGAAAACGCACCAGATATATTAAGTGCATTTAAATTTTATAAATTATATATAATTTTCGGTCGCAAAAATTTCTTTACATTAACGTATTACACATTATTCTTCTCCCACAGTTTTCGCGGTAAGGTAACTGCTGAAGTGCCGCAGATTTGATAATAGTCTCTAGTAAGCTTTCCAACATTCTCCAAACACCTTGTCTGACTCGCCGACGCTGGCACAGGAGAATAGTCTTGGAGCAAGTTATCGATTATTATGTACTTCCGGGCTCGGAGCATCGACCTCGGATGTAGCTCCAGCCGCTCACTGCAATGCTGAGTTGCTCTGCCCGCTTTGTTATCGTTGAAATCTCTGGCTCTATCGCCACCGCCGGAAGTAGTCAACAGTGTAGGGACGTTCGCTTATCTCGCCTGTTATGCTTTCGGTGGCGTTCTAATAGATCAGATCGATCGCCGCAGCAAGGAATGTCTTGCCAGCATTTCTGGTGCCGTCTTTTGTGGTTAACTTTCGGATTACTTCTGACCTTCAACCTTCTAAAGTTTTGGCAGATTCTTGTTATCACATCGTCGCCATCGCAAAAGTTCACCGACAGTTTCGGAATGGCTGACAATGCGGCGTTACACGTTTCGATCATGCCGACGACAAAAAAGAATTTACTAAGGCCACCCATCAATCAAGGACGAAACGCCGTCATCGGGATCACGGGGCAGACCTGTCGGCGGATTCTCCTATGCAACACTCGCGCACTGCCGTATTGCTGCGGCTCTTTTATCATGGTCATCTGGCAAGATTGATGTTTCAATTTAAAAATCTCAAAACAGCGGACGAAATTCAATGCATCCTATTTATTAGCGATTCTTCTTCAAAAGACGCCTGATGGTACATGCGTCGTGTTTTCACGAATATCCATGAAGCTTTCACTTTCGTCTGGGGCGAACATTCTTCGAATTTGCTATCGTTACTATGGTCCTCAACATAGTTGCGTTCCACAAACATGGCGATTATATCATCTCATTCACAGAATATACTGCTTTCCAATCCATTTTAGAATCAGCGAGTTCAGTATCATGATCATCGCATCAATTTTCCTTCAGAAAAGTTGTTAACTTTTCGCTCGGAAAGCTTCTTTTAATAACGTTTATTGGCATATTTGTATCCTTTCCTCGCTACGACAACCATACCTACAAGCACTTCTTATATGGTTGCACTTTCTAGCAGGCGTTTCCTTTCACTATTTCTATAATGCCAAGGGTATCTGTTTTCCACTACATGATCCATCTCCAAGGATGTCAATTCCTCGCTGGGTCATCAGACTCATAATTACCACTTTCGTTCACTAAATTGCGACACTCTGATCATAACTCGTTTTCCACCTTTCCTTTGCTTTAGGTTCCATTACGCCGCTTCATAGCAGTTGTCGGGTGCACTAGGCCGGGACTGCGAGAATCTGGGCAGACCTTCTGGATAGCTGCTGTAACGATCCTCCTGGATTAGATTCACGGATGGCGCCACGCCCAGCGATAAAAGCCACGATACATCCGGCGAATTGACAGATAATCAAAATTTAGTTATTAAATACAATCAGTCTAAAACCACTACCATATTGGTATGCAAAGTTAACGACAGTATTTTCAAATTTCTGGGTAATACTTTACTGTCGTTCACTAAAATGTAGAATCGATGTAGGCTGGTAGCCATGAAATAAAGCCTGCGATTATGAATGTAGCCAATTTCACCAGTGTTCGCTGCGACTTGGACAACTTATTCAGTGGAATGGCGAATCAGACCGCGTCCGACGATGCTTGCCAAGTATTCTCGAGTGCAGTTCGCGGTCGTTGTTTTCGGCTAACGCTCCCGCGAACAGGTCGCTGACCGGACCTTCTGGCAGCGTAAAGTTGAGCAGACGCGCCGTTCCAGCCAGTGGCTTTCAAAACGACGCCAGGTTCTAGGAGAAAACGCACCTGAGCTGACCCGGATTCCGCAGGCTCGCTCGAGCGAGGCGAAATCGGTACTCTTATTCTTGGCACCTATTGGTTCAGAATCGTTGAGATGACTCTGCATCCTCGGCCGCTTCCTTCGGCGCGCATTCGCCGTCAAACCGATCATCGTATTCACTTCGCGATCATCCGGCACGGTGCCCGTCCATTACCACGGAGGAAAGCCAGAGCAGGCGGAAGCGGTTCGCCGTCAGCCAGCGATCAGGCCTAGCCGCGGCAGAGCGCTGACCGCCCGGTATCAGGCCGATGGGCGGTCAGCGGAGGCGGCCTTGCCGCCGCCATGGCGCACTGAGCTATGATCGGCCTCGCGGCGTGGATCGTCTCGCGCCATCCCTCCTGCTTGCCTTGCGCGGGCTATCTCGACTTTGGCCCGTACGCAGATGATACAAGCTCGGCGGCACCACCGTGTGACGCCAGCCTGCACCCTCTGGAAGCTTGCGGATCTCCCTCCTTGTGCAGGAGCAGCTTGCGCTTGCGGGTGGGCGTGGATTGGTCCCACGACCCACTGGCGTGAACGGGATGTTCGCCGCCGTGGTCCATGCCTCATAGCGCGGTCGAGAAACCACCCAGGCGTCGGCAGGCGGGAGGCCCTCCCATGCGCAGGCCGACTTACTCCGTGCCGGTCAGGACAGTCCGGCCTCGTAGGCGGCGTCGATGGAGTAGTCATACCAGGCCCACTCCTGGTTGCGGGCGATCACCTGCTTGGCGTCGGCCGCCGCCTTGACTTCTTCTCGGCGGCGGCGGTGTTGGGCTTCCCGGTCAGCGTAGCCATATGGCGGCCTCGCCGTCCTCGAGGCGGGCGTCATCTTACAACCTCATAGGCCAGGTTGACCGCTGCCTCCCCGGGCGATTTGGAACACAGGTAACCCGGAAACTGGCGCGCAGTCCCAGCACCTTGGGGTCTGGAGTTCCGAGCAGTCAGGCCGCCCGGCGCCCGAATGCCTCAAGGGAAGCGGCGGGGCCCTCATTTGAAGACGAGCGCGGCTCCGCTCCGGGAGCAGGGGCGTCAGAATCAGGGAGCGACATGGGGTTGATGACCTGCCGTCGCCAGACCTCCATGTGGACGTGGCGTCGGTGACCTGGCCGGTCTGGCCGGTCCACCCGATCACTACTGCCCCTGGGTGACCGACTACCCGGGCGGACGTTGAACGCGGACATGTGGTTCATCACGGCATTGGGAGTGCCCGTTGACGTTACAAGGGTTGATGAACACTGGTTGCCGTAGTTCAGGTGCCGCGGCGGCTGGCTGTAGCGACCCCGTTCCCGGAAGCTGACCTGGGCCTGCCCGCACGGCGAGCGCAAGGTCGACGCCGTTATTGCCTCCGAAAGCCGCCGAAGTCGCGCATGCCGAAGGCGGCGAGGTGACGTGGGGCCGCGGGATCACGGGATGAAGCCTCGCCGGGCTTCGCCGCCTCCCCTTGGGCCTCTGACCGAACCGCCGCCCTGGCCGCCCGAGTTCGAGCCTCCGCCGGAGTTGCCGGACGCCGCGTTCTTCCTGGCGGCCTCCGCCCTGTACGCCTGGGCCTTCCGCTGGTTCTCATGATCTGGGCGATCTGGGCGGCGGTCTGGTCACGAGCGGGTTGACATTGGCCGGAGGCCTGGGCTCTGCTTCTGCGCGGAAACTGCTGGCTCCTGGGTCAGTAGGAGGATTAGGAGAGGGACGCCAGGTTGGCCTTGGCCTGGAGCGCCGATTCCTTCTGGGTCTTAGCGGAACGAGACTTGTCACCATCTTTCTTGAAGCTGGCCGATCTTGGCTACGACGGCGCTCTGGCGGGCCTGGCGGTTCTTGGCGGGCCGTGTTTGCTTCGGCCTTCAACAGCTTCAAATCGACTGGGTGCGCTCCGGCCGTCCTGGAGGCGGAATCGCGTCGGGAACTCCTTGACGTCTTCGACCCGACAGGCATGTCCAACGCGTCGGCACAGACTCTCGCGCACCGGTAGCAGGCTTTTTCACAACCCCCACGTCCTTGGCGTGGACTCGGCGTTCTCCTGGTTCGCCGGTTGGTCTGCTTGATCGTCTTCGAAACCCCTGGGCGGCCTGCAGCTGCGCGGGGCAGCCTCCTGCGCCTGGTGGCGGCCAGCTCAGCTCTGGGTGGCAGGTTCGGCCTGGGCGGCGAGGATCTGGGCCTGGGTCTCCTTCAGCTTGGTGGAGCGGCCTGGAATTCGTGTCGGCCGCCACCAGCGAGACGCACGGCGACTCGATCTGGGCCTCCTGCCTTTCTTGTTCACCAGATCGTCGCGGTCGTCCCGCGTCGACAGAGCGAGAACCGCTCCCGCAGCCAGACCCTCGCCCAGCGCGGACAGCCAACCTTCATTTTGCCACGGCCGGCCTCCATGGTAAAGATCAAACCTTTGCGTAGCGGCGGGACGTTATCACGATGCGAGCGCCGCCGCGATGGAAACCCCGCCGACGAGCATGGGCGCGAGGCGACGACGTCGTGGGTGACGGTCTTGGGCCAGACGACGGCCGACGTCAGCCAGTCGCCGATGCTGACCGCCACCACAGCCCGCCGACTGGCTCTTCGAGCCAACAGCGCGCCGAGACGACGCCTTCGAGGATGAACGGCAGTTCGATGAAGAAGTTCAAACCCCACGTACCGCATGATCTCCCGTTTCGTCCCTTCGCGACGCGGCGGACAGCCGTATCGTCGTCGGGATGAGCAGGGCGGTGAGCACCATGATCGCCGCGAGCGACAGCAGGCCTTCATGAACTTGTTGAGGATGTTGAGCAGGGACTCCAGGTTTCTCGCTCTGGTCGTTGACAACCTCACGCCTTTACGCCACTGAGAGTCTCGGTGACGCTTTGTAGTCGAGCGGGTCCTTCAACGATCCGGAGACCACCTGTCGGCCTCGGTGACGTTGTCCTCATGTTGATCCTTCATCTGCTTCTTGTATGGTTGGCGGGCCTGGGCGCGGACTCGAAGGTGGTGTCGACGTATTTGGAGACCTCGCCCGACCAGGCTCCTTGTCCATCGCGTCGATCTACTTCTGCGTGGCCTCGCCGTCAGCGCAGCGTTCAGCGTTGCTCTCCCAGGGCATCACGGCGATTTCGAGCTTGGCCAGCCACTGGTCGCGGACCTAGCCACGACCTGCTTGTGCAGGAGGAGGCCGCGCCGATGAAGATATGAGGGACACGAAGGTCACGGGGACGACCGACAGAACCATGGCGCGGTTAGTTTGTATGGTCTGGGTGCTTCTGACGAATCAGAGTCTCACTTCCGGCCCTCCTTCGTGAACGCCGCGAGCCTGGTCGCGCGACCCGTCCGTCGCTGGCTCGATCACTCGCGCAGTTGGTTGAGCGATGCTGTGGTCGTGGGTGGCCATGACCACCGTCGTGCCGTCTTGTTGATCGGTCGAGGAGCTTCGTGATGGACAGGCCCGTCTCGGGTCCGAGGTTGCCAGTGGGCTCGTCGGCCAGCAGGATCTGGGGCCGGTTGACCATGGCGCGGGCGATAGCCACGCGCGCCGCTCTCGCCCGACGGTAACGTATGCCGCCGTTCCACGCATACCGTCAGGCCCACCATCTTGATGGCCTCAGGGACCTCGGTCTTGATGCGGTGCTGGGCGCGCCGATCCTGCAGGGCGAAGCAGCATTGTCGTGGCTTCTTGCCCGCCAGCGGCCAAAAATCCTGGAAGCCATTACGATCGACGGCGCAGGAGGACGCGGCGCTGGAGACGCCGGCCGTCCTGCCCAGAACGTTTTGCCTTTGACGTGGGCGCTCCTCGCGCGAGATGAGCTGACATAGTCGGCTGCCGAACCCGACGTTGACGAGAAGACGAACTCTTTCCGCGCTCGACGTCCAGGCTCCGCATCGTCAGGCATGGCGGGCGCCCCTCTGGTGAGCTTTGTCACGTGGTCGAGATGTGATCGCGAAGGAACCGCCCGTTGTCGTGTGTGGGTCAGATCGACCTTACGCGCATGGACAGCGGTTCGCCGAACGCGCCAGCCCCGCGAGAGCTGCATAATGAACTGTGCGTCGGCCCCGCGGGAGGAAGGCCCACCAGCCAGTCCGGCCGGGATCACCCGAGCCACCCGTCCGGCAGCCATCGAGAACACCCGGAGACCCACTGGCTCAGCCATCCAGATCCTCAAACCGCGCCTGGGCTCGACCCGCCTCCAGCGCCGCGGGCTCATCCCACGGGGAGCTCCTCCTGGGATCAGCCTTCTCGCCACGGTGGCGCGCCAGCAGACTGCCAACGTCGATGAATCGTCGATGTCGCCGTCAGAAGACCGCGTCCGGGATTGCCCGCCTCGTATCCCGATCACGGTCTTTAACCATTTGGTAGGAGCTGGAGCACATGCGGAGCGCATCTGGTCCCCACGAGGGCATGATGTCGGCGAGCTCCTTCTTCTCCCAGGCACTCCTCCTCCTGTTTGAGCAGCAGGAGGCGGGACTGGAAACCCACTCATAATGCCGCCCTGTTCTGGATCTAGGACTACTCGTCTGCATGGAGACGACGGTCCCGGTGGGGAACGTGGTGTTGACTGCAGGAATCCGTAGTGTTGACCGACTGGCCTCCCGGCCCCGGCGACGGAAGACGTCGCGCGGATGTCAGCCTCAGGACCTCGATGGTCGGTCTGCTCGATGAGAGGATGACCTCGGCGGCGGCGGAGGTTGCGCTCCTGTGGTTGTCGAGGCTGATGCGCACGAGGCGGTGCGTGCCGGCTTCAGACGGAAGGAGCGTCGGCAGGCGTAGGGCGCGCTGATCTCGAAGGTCGTCGACTTGGTCGGCCTCTTCGGCGTAGGAGGTGTGAAACACCTTCGCGCTGTATGCCTTCCGGCCTTGAGTACATGCGCTGGAGAATTATCTGCGCGAAGTCGGCGGCGTCGACGCCGGCTCCAAGCGTATCGTCACGACGGCGTCGCGCTCGTCGTACTTGCGGACAGAAAAGCGTGCGGATCTCGAGGCTCGGAAGGGCGGCCGCGTTCGCCGGTTCGCCGTCGATGTCGCGTAAGAGTTCCAGGCGGTCTCCGGGGTCGGCGGCCTCAACCGTCGACCATGTCGCCGAAAGGGCCCCGGGTCGTCGATGGCCCGTCTCCATCCTCAACTGTCGAGCCGGATTGGGCGTGCGAGAGCTGAACGTCTGACCTGGGCCTTCTCCTGAATCCCACAGGTCCGGCGCAGCGGACTGCTCGGTGAGATGGTGCGCGCGCGGCTTTCGATCGATCACGGAGATTTTCTGGAAGGTCTTGCAGAGACTGGATCTCCACCTGATGGTCAGTATACGGGCCAAGAGCTGCCACATAACCGGCTGCCAGGGGCTGCGCAGACAGCGCGGGCGCGCCTCTTCTCAGCGCCATAGGCTCACCCGACGCCGGAGCGTCATGCAGCGGGTCGGTCTCCATGGGGCCGCCTCGGGCCGCGCCGACGCGCAAACGGCACCCGCCACCGAATTGAGCTTCTCCCCGCCGTATCGTCGTAGGTTTGGAGGTGGTAACTCTCTGTATCTTGCGGCGCGGCGCGTCGCCGCGTCGACGAATCGACGCAGTCTGAACGCCCGCCCTTCACGGACTCGGACGACTACGTCGCCGAGGGGCGTCCTGGACGCCAACGGACGGCACTGGAGTGATCAAGTGCCCCAGAACTCACACGCCTCGACATCATCGAGGCCGGGCCGCCTTTGCCCCTTCTCCTCGGCGAGCTCGCGAGGCCTTCTACCCTTCGACATCGTGCTGCAGAGTGCCGCCAACGCGCCGCCACCGGGGCGGGCGCTCGTCTTCGAACCCTTCCAGGCGGGTCTGGGCTGGGATGGATGTCGCCGCCACGACGCGCGGGAGCTCAGGCGGACCGCGCGGCGATCCACGCGCTGGGCCGACGTGATCGCCGACGCGGGGGAACTCCAGTCTACAGCGCCAGTGGAGGGCTCGCGTCTCGGCCGAGCTGCACGACGTCGACGCCGCAGGCCTGCCGGCGATTCTCCGCCGACAGTGGGACGAGGCGCTGGAGGACTCGCTCTGGCAGTTCGAGGGCGTGGTCGTCACGGGGACGTGGACATGGAGAATTTCTGTGGTCAGCAACGGCATCGCGACCGTCGTGAGCTTCGGCGGGCGAGGTGGCCGATCGACGCCGACCTCTGCCTTCCCTCTCCTGCCAGCGGAGGGCCTACGCCTCGACCATCGACTCTACGGGCTGCAGGACCTCGAACTCGACGACGCGATGTGCGCGCATGCTCCTCATGTCGGGTTGGCCATTCCCCAGTGGCTCATGCACGGCATCACCCACAATCCGGACGTCGAGGCCAGGCCTGCGGGATGCTGGACGAACTCGCCCGCCAGATCAGGCCGACCCGAGTTGAGGGCGGGCCCCAGCTGGAAGCGTCACCGACTGGGTTCATCCATGCACAGGCGGCGATCCTGCTGCTCGTCGAGGTCGCCGGCCATCAGGGTTCCGCCGTCGCGCAGGTGATGAACGAAGCAGGCGCCGACGGATTAGGGGGCGTGCCCGTGGGCCTTGGCCAGGCGATCGGTAGATGGCCAGCTGGGCTCGCGTGAGGCCAGACCGGCGTCGGGCGCCTTCCCGTCTTCCGACGATCGTCGCGTCAGGCAGGTCGGGCTGCGCGCCGTGTCGAACGGCGTCGTCGTGCACCGCACGATCAGCCGCCGACGCGACGACAGCCAGGCCTCCTCGATCATGCAAGGGGACAGTGCCGCCCACCTGCTGGCCTCGAGACGCCGAGCATCTCCTCTCCTCCTCGCGGGTGACGGCGTCCTGGTCACAGGCTGTTCGGCGCGGCTCAGGGACGGCGTCCACGTCGAGGGTGGCCCGAACGCTCGTAGAACTCGGCCTCCTGGCGTACAGTTCGGTGCCCGTACTGCGCCGCGCGCTGGGCCGGCGGGATCGACCGCCATACTGGGCGAGGAAGCTTCGGGGTCTCCGGCCATGGACGACGTTGGCGGTCGCTGTGGGAACGCCGCCTCGTGGTAACCGGTGCCCTCGACCTTCTCGGCGATGAGCATCGCACCGCGTGCGCGCGGTCGCTCAGCTCTCGGCCCGCGTCCAGCGCGGCCGTCCCGACCCTCGGCGAGCCGGGCGGCGCTCCGGAACGCAGGACGTCGTCAGCCTGAGGCGCCAGGTAGTCCGGGGACCGCCGGGCTGCTCATCGCGGCCTCGGTGTGCAGCCGAGACGAGGGAGGTCCGGGCTCAGAGGACCCGCCACTCCGCAGACCCCGGCGCCGCGGGGTCAGGCGGGCCGGGGCAGAGTTCCTCCGGCGATCCGGACGCGGCGCGCCTGCGGCGGGACCCGCCGCCGTCCGGCGCCGGACGTCCTCAGGAAAGGCGGATCGGGCGACGTCGCGGCCGATCGCGCCACCCAGTACGGCAGCAGCAGTTCACTCCAGTCGGCCAGGTGAAGCCACGTACGCCGGACGCCTGGCCTCCAGCTCTCGTGCTCGGGCGAATCACTCCCGCAGGAAGCGGTGGTAGAAGCCTGTCCTTCGATCTTGCCCTCGTGGTCGGCCGCACGGAAGAGGCGACGGGTGGAGCGGCATCCTGCGCAGGGGAGGAAGATCCCGCATCGCTCACCTGACTCGGTCGAACTCCGTGGCTGAACTGGCCTTCGACGAGTTCCGGGGACCGCGACAGTCGCGCCATTCCAGGCCCTTCACGCCGCGTGGACCATCGCGATCTGGACGACGCCCGGATGGACGTCGACGTCTCGTCGACCGGGAGCTCGTCGACGCCGGACTCCCCCTCCCCGCGTGTTCGTGGCGGTCGGCCATGTCGACCGGGCGGCGAACTCCTCGAGCCGCTTCCGGATGCGCAGTCCTGGTAGTCAGCGTCCGGAAGCGCGATGGAAGAGTCGATGGAGGTCTTGACCCGCTGCAGGCAGCCGAGGCGACCTCAGGTAAGATCGAGACGCAGTGCTATGAGCTCGTCGAGCGGCAGGTGCAGGGCGCAGGCGCTCAGGATCGCGGCGACGGCGGCCAGACGTTCGCGGGCTGGAACGGTGTTAACGCCCCTCAGGCCTTGAATCGGCGAGGAGCTTCGACCAGGCTGGCCTCGCTCACTGGGATCGAGCGGTCGCTCACGTCTGTTTCCGGGCGACTCAACGGACCAGGCGTGGAGGGCGCGCAGGTCGAGCGCCGATCCCCCACAGCGTCAGCAGGCAGGAGCAGGTCGTTGCAGGCGGGGTTGACGGCCACGCCCAGGGCCGCACTTGCCTGGCGTGAGGATCTCAGGGCGCATGACCAGGCTCTCCCTCCGACGATCTCGTAGGACACGCCCAACTCGCGCAGGGACTCAGCCATCAGGTCCATGTAGGAGCGTTCCGGCACCCAGCGGCTATCTCCGCCTGTCTGCCTTCCGCGGACGCCTCGGATGTCACCTCCCGGATCCTGCGCGCGACGGCGGTAGTCGTGCGCGGTCACCGGACTTCGGCGACGCGCCCCGGTCCGGCCCGGTCGGCTGGTCAGCCTCTTCACCTCCCGGCCCTTCGGCTTTCAGGCCGGACGCCTGCGTTGGCGGCGTCGAGATCGCCAGTCGGGCGGGGCCGCGGCGTGGACAGGGACAGCTGCGTCGTCCTCCCAGGCGCGCGCCAGGCTGGCCAGGCGAAGTCGGCGGGGCGTTGGGCTGGCCCCGCGCCACCCGTAGATAGCTGGTTAGGGTCCCCACCGCACACAGATGACAGCATGCCTCAGGCGCTGGCACGCCGAGTGAGAACTCCGCCTGGCCGACGGAGGTGTCATTGTTCGTCGGGGGAGGACGAGCCGGTATCTGGCGGCGATGTCGCGTCCGATAGCGGGGTGGGCGCACGAGGCTGCAGCCGTCGCGACCCACGGTCGGCGAGTTCGACGATCCCCTCCTTCGCTTGCGCTCGGTAGGCTGACGATGGGCGACGGGCGATCTGGAGGGGAGAAGGAGGTGTCCTTGATCTTTGACCAGTCGCGTGAGACCTCCGGCATCCCCGAAGCGCCGGCGATCAGCGGGCATCGAGATACGGCCATACTCCCAGTGGAAAGTCCGCGCCGGTGGTCACGGTCAGGCCGTTGTCTATATCAGTCCAGCCCGCGAGGGCGAGCTCCACCCTCGGAAACGATACTGGCGGGGACGCCACCGTTCAACGACGTCTGGGTCGACGGGGGAGGAGGGCGACGACGTCGACGCATTCTGCCGCCGCCTCGGTGATCAGACGCGCCGGTCGCCTCCCACGAGCATGCCGTGGGCTGTGCGTGTCGGGAGGGCGAGGCGTTGTGCACGTCCAGACGGTGACCCCGTTCAGGTTCGACAACCGGGCACGGCCGTCCTCCGGGGCGGCGGGCATGGTTTGACGGCGGACGGCGGCCAGGAGATTCCACCCGCAGGGCGAGCTCCCCAGCGGCGGCTTTGCGGGTGAAGGTGAGTCCGAGACCTCGTCAGGGCGGACAGCGCCGCACGACGTGGTGAAACGATGCGGTTGGCCATCATCGCCATCTTGCCGGAACCCGCGCCGGCGACGACGAGGATGCAACGTCTTTCGATGACAAGGCGCTGTTCGCCGGTGGGAGGCGGGTTGACCGCGCGCAGTCGCGCCTCGTAGGAGTCACGAACATCCTCCCTCGTTGCGGGCCGGGCAGACTGGCGAAGCAGCAGATTGCGGCAGTTCTCCTCCGAGGCGACGGCGGCGAACTCCCCCTCGCAGGAGGGCCGCACGGCCGTGGGATGCGCTGGCGAACTCACGGCTCTCCGCGTCCGCGGCCTGCCTGCGGATCGCCGGTCCCGCCGCGCGAACCTTGGAATGAACGGGTCGGCTCCGGCCGTCGGGCCCCTCGCCCTCGAGCCTGTTCGACCGCCCACTGGTGGGGCTGGGTTGGGACGCTGTCCTGGGCGGCTGGCGACACCAGGTGCTTCCCGTCTTGAAGTCAGCGACCTTCCATCCGTCGGGCGTCGGCTCCGGTCAGTCGATCTTCCACTCGGACGACGCCGCCCCGCGAGCGCCTTCACGGGTTTCTCCACGGGCGCGGCCGGCCCAGACAGGCGGTAGTCGGAGGTAGGCGACGAGCAGGCTCGACCATCGCCCGACGCGGGCAGTCGAATTCGGCGGTGCTGCCCAGGCTCCTCGGGAGGAAGCGCCAGGCGTTTGAGCTTCGAGCGGTTGCAATACTCGTCCGTCGGGATGCCAGCTCAGCGATCGCGTGCGCAGAGTGCCGATCTCGGCCGCCCTGCGATCGTCGGAGGGCTCGCCTCCGATCGAGGAGAGGAAGCCACGAAGGGCAGTCAGGAGAATCTCATTTGGGGCGACACCCTCACGCTCGCGTCGTCGGCGAGTCACTCGCGTCCGTGACGTCAGGGCGTCCGGCCAGCGGGCGAGATAAACCTGCGCGAATCAGCCCGGGCGAGCGACGCCAGGAGGTCGGCGTCCTGGTCACCGCTGAGCGCGTCCGTCTGAGGAGGGGAGACCAGGCCGGCGGCGTCGAACCGCGCCGACGGCGGTCCGGCTTCGGGCATCAGCGCCGCCGTCGCCCTCCCGGCAGCGCGCCCTGCCCCCGTCCGCTCGGCTCACGGATTGGGCCGGTCCGCTCTTCAGACCGCCGACTGCGAAGCGTCCCCGTCTCGCCGGACGGCTCGACGAAGCCGCCGGGTCGAAGGCGGGAGGGCCGGGCGCCCTCGCCGTCGACGCATGTCAGGACGGAGCACTGCCATTCGGGTCACCGCGTGGTGGAGCTAAGCGCGGCTCGTCGTCGACGCATCGTCGACGGCCTCGCGCCACAACTTCCCGCCTCGTCAGGACACTTCGACGTCGCGCCCGCTGACGACGCAGGCGGGCGGTTCGTGAGGTGAAGGCGTCGCAGGCGTATTGGGCCAGAGTCCGTCCTGGAGCTGCGCGATGACGGTGTCCATTCGCGTCCGATCGAGGCCGCCAGCGTGGTCAGGGTGACGGATTCGACGCTCCGGAGCCCGAACGGGCGATGGGTCTACGGCGGGTCCTGGACTGGAAGCTCGCGGAGGAGATCCTCGACGGACACCGCGGCGTCGCGGTCGGCCATGCGCGCTGGGCGACGCGGAACGGCTGGATGACGGCGTCGAGGAGGTCCGCGGCGTCGGCGTCCACGCCTGCCAAACGGCCCACTCCATCCCTCGGCGACGCCCGCGGCGTCCCGCCTTACAGGACCTCTTCCGCTGGCCTCGCAGGCTCTCGTACGCCGCCGATCCGCGCGACAGGGCGTGCCGCCCGGACGAGTCGGCTGAAGGCCGCCCGCTCGACGGCCGCAGGGGCCGTCCGGACGAGGCGGGCCTCCTCGCCGCGCTCCGGCAGTTCCCATCCGCGCAGGGTTGACCGGTAAACGCAGGCGCGGTCGATCGCCATATCAGCCCGGCAGGACGTCTCGCGTCCGGCGCTCGTCGTCGCGGTCGGGAGGGCAGGCGGACGAGGTCGGAGGGCGCGACATGGCTCCTCGCGCAGCAACTATCCGTTCCATCTGCCCGACGGGGATCCCCGGCGCACGGTTTCTTGGATGCCGCGTGGGCGCTGCGGGAGCGGGTCATGACGCCATAATGTCGGCGTGGACGTCCCGCCCAGCAGATAGGCTTCGCGCGGGAGTGTGGGCGACCAGGCGTTCTCCTCCTCCCCGTTGACGGGCGGCGCCCTTCGAGGTCCTCGGCTCGCGAGGCAGGCTCGCGCTACTGATCGCCCCTCCTCCCGCGTAGCCCCGGCGATCCTGTCGCGGTGCGATCCGCCTGCCGCCCGGTGGCGCCGCCGCAGCGGCGCAGGCGGCGTCGAGAACCAGGTGACGTCGCCGAGGCGAGGTCACGGAAGCCCTGGACCGAGGCGTCAGGGGTCTCCGTCACGACAGTGGAGGCGCCGTCGCAGGCCAACTCGGCGAGCAGGGCGACGGTAGAACCGGGCGCATTGTGGACGTCGTCGACCAGGACCCAGTCCCCAGCGGAGGACGAGAAAGCGCCGGAGCCTGCGGCTCCGGGAGACGTTGCCGTCCCAGTTGCGCGGCATGGCGTTGGCGGCGCCGACCAGGCAGGCGATGGTCGAGCCGGTCGGCGACTGGGACGATCCACCCGAAGGCGTCCTGTGCGGCCGTCACCGACTCCGTACAGGTCGAGTACGTGCGCAGCCACCACATGGGCTCGCCGAGCTGCGCGAGCCATTCCAGGCGCCCCGAGCATCGAGCTCCGAGGCGCGGGTGATCAGGTCATGGATCTGGGACCTGAACCTTCGTGGCCCTGGGTCGTCGGTGACGAACTCGGGGAATTCGATCAGAAGACGTCGTCCCCAGGATCTCGACGAAGGCATCTCCTCGGGGCCGGATATGAGCTCGGGGGTCACGCCAGCCCGGCTGGGCGTACGCCTGGACGATCGAATGAGCCCCGAAGGCCGTCAGCGTGTGAACGCCCACACGCTCCGACAGCGACAACCGCAGGGACATCGAGTCGTAGAGCGCCCCGCCGCGCGGCTGCGTCAGACGTGATGACGGCGATGCGGCCGCCGGGCGCCACGGCCCCTCTCCGGGCGACGGGGCCTCCAGGAGCCTGGTCTTGCCGGTGCCCGGAGCGCCCAGCGCTCACGCGGCACGGCGGGCACCTCGTCAGGCCGTGCTGGAATTCGTCCAGGGCGCGGACCCGTTCGCCATCATCACCTCCACATGCACGCCCGCCCCGGCGAGCTTGCGGCCGGTAAACTACCGAGGCTCCGACATGCGAACGCGCCGGCGCCTTCCCGTTCAGCCAATAGATGGAGCTTTTGAGGCGGCGTCAGTCAACATTCTTCACGCAGGCTAAGCTGGTTGCGGCGCGCCGTCGAGCTGCCAGCCTCAACCACACGAGGAGTACTGACATGAGAATCTTGATTGGCATCCAGAACGTTCAGCAGGGGCCTGAGATCGACGTCCCGATCGACGCCGTCAGTATCAAGTCCGCCGTCGCCGGGCCCTCTCTTGGCGCGCCCCTGGGTCTTCACCGACTCCGGAGGGCAAGAGGCGTGATCGATCTATCCACTCCCTCGGCTGCGTCACGACCGCCGCCGACAGGTCTCGCCACGTCGGCTTCGGCTTCTGAACTGGACGTTGGAGCCCCGGATTCCCCGGGGCTCCAACATCTTACCGTGCGCGAACGTGCACGCTGCCGACAGGCCCGTGGGCGGCTGTGGGCCCGCCGCTGGCTCAATTCATCTGAGTCGCGGCGACGAGTGTATACCTGAGGCCAGTTCCGCTGACCGCCGTCTCAACTCGTGACCGGATAGCCAGGGTGGAAGAAAAAGCTGGCGTTGCGTCCACTACAGGTTCACGGGCGTTGGCGACGGGAGTCCACTCGCCAGAGCGCATATATGGTTGTTGTAGTCGGTGGGCTCATGGTTGCCCAGGTTCTCCGGCAGGATAGCGTTCGTTCAGGTCGGTGACGGTGTAGGGGAAGAACTGGCCAGAAATGCGGTTTGCCGCTGTTGGCGGGACCAGGGTCCCCAGGAAGAGGACGCTCATACCGTGTCGATGAACCCATCCATGCCCAGGTAGGCGTTCTTGGAGGCGTGGTGCGGCGTCTCGAAGATGGTCGACACTGGCCCGACCTCTGCAGTTCGGCGGCCTGCCCGGATTACCACACGCTTACGCGCCCAGTCGACCGGAAGGTCGTTGGAAGCAGCCCGACCAATTGGACCCAGTTCGTCGCCTTGCAATCGACAGCAGGGCGCCGACCTGCTGTCCGTGCACCGAGGAGCGGGTAAAGACTCGAAGTCGTCGCCGGAAACCGCGTTGGATTATTGGCTTCTCATACTGGTGAGTGGTACCGTGTTGTATTTGGTACCGCCATTGACGGGCGTACCGAAGCCAGCAACTCGGATTGTCATTGAAGGTCTTCTTGTTGGGAACCTTCTGATTGTATATGGCGTCGACATACTGCGGGATTGTTGCCAGCTGGAGCAGGATGCGCTCGGAGACGAGTGGTCTGACCGAGCGGCTTGAATCCTCGACCGTGTGGTCTCGGGGCTGACGTCCTCGATGCGGACGGCCCGCGGTGCGCTGGGCAGCTGTGTTCTTCCGTCGAGGCCGGTGGTAAAGTCGGCGTAGGCGGTAGCGGTCTTCTCTCCATAGCAGGCCAGAGGATCTCCCGATGTAGGTGAGGTTAGGAGGACTGGACGGCCCAGAGGCTGCTTCCCTGGTCTGGGCGACCTTGTCGCAGTTCTGCGCAGCTGTCTCATGCCACGGGTCATGATGTGGGACCTTCACCGCCGAGGTCGACGATTAACTGGGGAGCGGTTTGCTGTTGTTGAGCTTGTTGCGCGTCAGTCTGCCTTGTAGAGACGGACCTGACGGGGTCAGCCCGAATCGATGTACGGTGGCGGCATCTGTCCGAACCGGCTGATGAAGGCCTGCCGATCAGGTCAGTGGAAACGAGCTTCCAGATATTGAAGCCCGACCACGCCAGCCGGACGTCGCCGGTCAAGACGACGTAAGCAAATGAAGGCCGCAACAACGTCATGCAGGTCAGATGCGACGTATGTGACTCCGGTGGGCTCGGCCAAAACCAGCCTTGTGAAATCGACGCGACGGGAAGCGTCGTGACGGTCCCAGTGGGACACGAGCATCGCGGTGCCCAGCGTACATCTCACCGAGGTTCAGCGTGGTTGCCCGACGTGTCAGAACGGGACGAGTCTTCGACGCCCCGACAGGTTATGAGGTCCAGCGAGCCAGGCGAGGGAGGGGACGAGTCGGCCGGGTGCCGGTGCCCGCCTTCGTCGGAGCGACGTCTTTGGCGAACGCGAAATCGACCTTAGTTTGGGTGGTTGTGGGGCTCAACTTCTTCGCGCAGCCGAAGGCTCGAGATCCTTCAACTGGTTGTTGCAGACAGGGAATCGCTGCCGCTACGCCTTGTCCTTCTGGCGGATTGACTGGGTGGCAGATAAATCTTGTTGTCGCGGTCGCTGTCCCCAGCGTGAACGAACCCGGAGCAGAAAACGCGCCGAGGCACAACCGTCACAGCAATCCTCGCCCTCCGTCCGGAGGACTAGACGATTACGTGATTTCCACTGGTGACATCGCTTTCTCGTTGACGATGTGGGACTAAAATCGGACGAAATCTCCCCGTCCGAAGGCGATACCGTAGCAGCCAGGATCGTTTCGCCGCCCTGCCGTCCCGGGGTGGCGGCGTGCGCCACTGGCGTACTCGTCATCGCGGCTGAGAAAATGCTCGCCTCAGCCTTCGACGATGCGGTTCTCGTCCGTGCCGACGACCCGCGCCACCCGGTAACTCGACGGCTTCAGGGGCGCTCAGTATCCGCAGGACCAAGAACGGGCTTCGAGGGCGAGGCCTCCTCCTGGATGCCCCCCGAGTCAGTGAGCACGAGGTCGGACCGGTTCATGACGGTGCAGATCGCGCCGTGACCGGCGGCTCGGTGACGACGGCGTTCGCGCGCCCCTCCAGCACCAGCGGCCGAAAGCCTCCGCGGACCTGGGGTTGCGGTGCGCGGGGAGCGCAAGACGACGTCGAGAACGCATCAGCGGTCTGGCCACGGCCCGCCCGTGCGGGCCAGCCAGCGCGCTTAGGATTCCCCTGCGGTGGGCGGTGACCAGCACCATGCGGCGCGGTCTCGGCCACGGCGGCGTCAGGCCGCTCGTCGCCATGGGCTGCCGGACAAACGCGGCCGCCGGGAGGGGCGTCGATCACGTATTGCCGGTGACGGCGTATGGATTCCGGGGGTGTTCTCCCGGAGAGGTTGTCACTGCTCTCGGCCGTCAGGCTGGGTGGAGCGCGATCGGCGGCCGATGAGGCTTATTGGCCTCCTCCGGGAAGGGCGAGGCGATGTCGCCCGTCCGCAGTCCGGCCTCGACGTGGAGAACCGGCTACAGGTATTAGAAGGCCGCCAAGGCGGCGAAGGCCGACGACGTGTCGCCCTGGACGGCGATCGCATCCCGGGCGAACCCGGATCGCCTCGTCGGTTCCCTGGAGGGTCCGCGTCGTCACCTGGGTGAGCGTCTGCGGGCTTGTGGATGTTGGTCAAGTCGAGCTTGATGTCGAAGATGGTTATGATCAGGCATTTCACGATGCTGCTTGGTGACAACGATGCGGGGTCAGTCAGGGATCCTGTGCGAGGCCTTCACGAGGCGCCATCTTGATGGCCTCAGGCAAGTCCGTAGACGAGCATCACCGGATCGCCGCAGTCGACGGCATCTTCCTCCTTGTCTTTACGATGTGCGGTGTGATGAGATCTGCCAGCGTCCACTGCGTGAGCGCATCGGGTCGCGGACGCCGAATGCGCTCAGTCGGACCGCGGGGGCCGACCGGGCGCCCGGCAGTCAGCGAGGCCTCCCGTTCGTATGTCGCTGAAGGTCACGGCCGCGTCTTCAGTGTGGGGCCTCTCCCCTTCTTGTACGGCCGTTCCTTGTCGACGACCTTGGCGGTCCTTTCGGTGGCGGAAACAGGGAAGCCCTTCGTCATCGATCAGGGTGACGGTGACCGTGTGCTTGGACCGAGGGGAACGTGGGCACGTCTTCCAGAAGGCAGCCTTTGGCCTCCGGACCGACGGGTCTGTTTGAAACCTCCCAGCCGTTGGGCTTCGAGACCACTGCATGCTGGGGTCCTGGGCGCGCCACAGGAACCATCTACTTCCCATGGGTTGACCATCCCGCACCCTGATCGGTCGTCCTGCATGGGCGCCCGCACCCCGCAGGGACTTGTGCCAGCCACCACGAGGCCACGCGTGGGTGTCCTGTTTGCGCGCAGCCGAACGCTTGATTGGATCTTCCAGCCGTCCCTCCTCGCAGCTGACGCTGGCCGTATCCGTCGTACACGACGTCGTAGCCAGGCAGGGTCGTCACCGCAGGTGCGATCTTCAGACCTACGGCAGCGGCGACGAGGCGACCGCCGCGGAGGCGATGACGACCTTGCGTCGTCGCTCGTGACGCGCCCCGGCGAGCGACGACGGTGGCGAGCTGGAGACCCTCGGCCTGGAGGGCCCGGCACCGCCTCAAATCCTCGTTCTCACGCGCCGTCTTATTGGCTACGCGCGGTGATCTTCGGTTGAGGTGGATGAGGCCACTCTGAGCAGGGTGACTGGATCTGGGCCCTGGATGGCGTGTGTGGGCCAGAGGATGTCAGGAGGATCGATGAGGGGCCAGGATCTGTATTGAGAGTGTCGGCCCAGGGCGCCCGCAGTGTTCGCGTATGACCATCAGCAGGAGCTTGAGACCTGCACCTGGTGCCCTGGAACCAGCGCGACCGCGCCTTTGGCGCAGAGCGGCCTCTGCATGCGCCTGCTGGTGGACATGGCGGTCACAGTGCTCGTTGGCCCATCCGGTGGCGTTGAGCCGGATGCCCCAGTCGAAGTCCACTCAGTCGTGAGTCCGACCAAGGCTTGTCGCCCAAGGGCGTCCAAGGCGGCAAGCCTGACAATTGGCCGTTCCCTTGTTCGACGCTTCCATGTGGCGCCGACCGCGCTGGAAGACCCTCGGTAGAGATTGATGAACTCCATGTCCTGCATGCGCGCCAGGGCGAGCGGTGCCTGTTGTTGATCCGGACGCGCCGACCTGGACGCGCCACGTTGGGACGGTGAGGCGATCCTGGCCTCCGTGATCGCCACTGCAGGTCGAGGCGGCCGTCGGCGTCACGACGCCGGTCACCGCATCTCCGGCCGAGCCAGCGGTGGCGCTCGCGCGCACCAGGGTGAGCGCGTTGTTGAAACGCCTCCCTTGCCCGCCCGGGCATTCAGGCACCCTCTCATGACGTGGACCCGCAAGGGTCGCCGATGGAACCGACGGGTCGGCTGTGCCGTCCTCCGATCCGTCGTCGATGACGAGGATGTAGACCTCGGGGTAGGGATCTCCAGCAGCTTCGACGCTGGCGACGATGACCTTGGCCTCGTTCTGGCAGGGGACGAGATGACCATCCGGGGACGAGCGGGTCGCCCGCCTTGATCGGGCTGTTCGTCAGCCATTCGGAGAATCGCCGACGACGCTTTGTGGACTCGCGGGAGGCTATCGGAGACGACGAGCATCGACTGGGTAGATGATGGCCGTGACGACCAGGAGCTGCCCCACCACCGGGCGTGGGCGTGATGGGGCGGGCGCTTCGTAGCGCGGCGTATTCATGGAATTGGTACCCCCTAGAAGTCATTCCTGGACCCGCCAGACGACCTCTTGAGGACCGCAGGCCAGGTGGCGCGGATACCGACTCAAGACCTGCGCCAGGTGTCTCTGGCGAATGCCACGCTCACCGGCGTCTCATCCGAACTGATGCCCGCAGCCGCCGGAGGTCCGCGACGGCGAAGAAGAGGGGCAGGGCGATGGGCTGGACCGCGATGTCAGAGGTTCGCGCGATGAAGCCCAGGGCCCTCGGGCGGTCCATTCCTGCGATGGGGAGCCCGATGCCGCAGTGCCAACGGCGGAAGTATTGCATGACGTACCACAGCCGATCTGTGAGCAAGTCAGGAATTTCTGGAAAATCCCAGATGTCTTTACCGAGAGTATCACATTATTGTTTGACGCTACCCGCCGGACCTCGATCGCCAGGCTTGCATCCGGTAATTATACCATGCGGCAACCTACCAAACTGTCGAAGTCCGCCGTTCCTGACACAGCAACGAAAAGCCGCCCCGCCGAAACCCGGAACCCTCCGGAAACCGAGCGTTCGGCCCGGAGATCCACGTGTCGCAGTGCATGCCCGGTATCCATCCTCGGGTGTGCAATCCGTCCATGGAACACATTTCAGTGAATAAATATAAGAATTGTACATGAGCAAAGCTGACCGGTCATCTCAGTAGTTTCGGCTCGGTGCACACATTCTTGCACGATCGACTGCGTTCAAGTGGAAACTCGACGATGCGTGAAGAAACTAAATGACGATAACGCTACCAACCCACCGTTTCTTCGAGCTCCTTGCTCCTTCCGACCACGCCGAGGGATCCCGAAAGCCTTTCATTCGCGGATCTAGGCGTTTTGCAAACCATCGTCGAAGCCTTGGAGAGCAGAGGATCGTCCATCCTTTTCCCCCATACAGGCGCTCACTCCCGTCGCTCGGAAACGACATCATCGGCCAGGCGAGGAAGACAGGGACAGGCAAAACCCTCAGCCCAGCATCATGCTCGAAACGGTCAGCGAGACCGGGCGAGGAGGTGGGAGGAAGCTGCCGGACGGCAAGAAGGCAAGCCTCAGGACTGGTCGTCCCTGCCCACCCGCGAGCTGGCCAGCAGGTGGCTGGGCTCTCCACGCCGCGACCAAGCGGACGGTGATCGTCGAACTCTGGCGGCGCCTCTGACTGACGAGGCCCCTGGCCGAGGGGCCGAGATCGTCGTCGCGCCCAGGCGCCTCATCGACCTCCTCAGGCACCGGACGCTGGACCTGGGGCGTGCGCGCACCGTGGTGCTAGACAGACCGACGGATGCTCGACCTCGGCCTCGAAGACGGAAAATCGGGATCCTCGTAATCACGCCGCCACCCGCCACACCATGCTGTTCTCGGCCACCATGCAGCCCCATCGTCGCCATGGCCGCAGGTATGTCAAGCCGACGCATCCGCGCCTCATTGCACCGACACCGGGGCGACCGTCAAGCGACCCAGCTGGTCTACCGCCCACGTCCTCAACAATCGAGGGTCGTGGCCCGTACTCGCAGGCTTTGGGACAGGGGTGACGATCATCTTCACCGGACCAAGCGCACCGCGGCCGCCTGGCCAAGGATCTCTGCGAACGCGGCTTCGCCGCGAGGGGGCCCTCCACGGCGACCTGGGCCGGGGCGCGCGGGGAACAGGCCACCGGGCCCCTTCCCGCAATGGAAGGTGGACACGTTGGTCGCCACGGACGTAGCCTTACGGCATCCGGCGTCGACGACATCACCACGTCATCAACTTCTGGTGTCCGGGCAGAGGGCACCATCCACAGGATCAGCGGCCGGACGGGGCGCGCCGTACGTCAGAACGGCCGTGACCTGATCGACTGGAGAACCTCACCGCTGGGCCGTATCGCTTAAAGACTTTGGGCCTGGGCCATCACGAACCAGGAGACCTACCTTACGTCCACGCACCTCTACGCGGCCGGACATCCTCGCGGGGCGACCAGCAAGCTCCACGAGGACAGCGCACCGCGCGCCGGCACAGACGCCAGTACATCGAGACCTCGGAGACCGGCGGGAGGCCAGACGAAGCCCAGAGCTCGCGGGGCCGCGGGCCGGGCGGAAGCGCGATGGGAAGGCGAAGGCGGCGCGATCGCGCGACGTCAGCGGAACATCAGGGACAACCTGGAGCCGCTCCGCAGCGCAACCTGCAGCGCAAGCGGACTCGCAAACCCAGCGAATGATGCCCCAGAACTTCCTGACCAGCGATGGTGATTCCGTTGATGACCGAGCTGGATGAAATGGCCGCCAGGAGCATGCCGAGATCTTGGTGGGAAGATCGTTCACCCTCCCCAGCACCCGATGGAGGGTTGGCAGACCACCCATCGTCACCCGCCGATCAAAGACAGACGAGAGAACCTGCAAATGACGCAGAGATCTGACGACCCCTTGCCGAGAGCCTCCGGGCGGCGATCATCACCGCGACGATCGCTCCGGGGCCGGCCATGAGGATGCCCAGCGGGACCATGGCGACGTTTCGCCGATCCCGGCGCCCGGGTCCTCCCTCGTGCCCCGACAGGAGTTGCAGCGCCACGATTGCCAGGAGGAAGCCGCCGGATATCTGCATGGATTCCACGGAGAGTGCGGACCGCAGAATGTGTGTGACCGAAGAGTCCGAATGCCGTCGCGGCGCCCAGGAGGTCATCGTCGCCTGGAAGGCGGCCCGCCTTACGTTCGTGAGGTCATCTTCGACGTCAGGGAGATGAAGACGGGCGGGTTCCCCGGAGGATCGGTGATCACGAATACCGTCGTGAACAGTCGCGAGGAAGAACAGACCGTCCGGACCCGGTCACGAATGGATCACCTCAGCGAAACAGCCAGGCCAGGCTTGCGGAGGAGAGCCTCGAGGAGACCGTCGTGTTCTCTTGCAGTCGGTTCGGTTTGCCCGGACCCGCGGGTAATCGCTGGATCCCGTACGGACTAATCGGTGCCTTTCCGCCAGTTTCTCCAAGGTATCGAGATCCGTGCTTTGTCGCGGTGGCCGATCTCCAGCCCGAACAGGCCGGCTTTCTGCCAGGGCGCCGATGTCGGCGGCGGAGACCGTCCTGCCCGCGACGGCGCGTGCGGATGGGCGAGGACCGTCCTGCCGCCGGCGTCCGCCACCCATTCGACGACGTCGCAGGCCTGGGGAGCCCAGTGGGGAACGTAGTAGGGCGAGGACGGCGCGAGAAAGCGGGCGAAGGCGTCGCGGCTGGAGACGGCGCCGACGTCGATGAGCGTCGGCTATGTGGGGGCGGCCGACGGGCACCCCCGGTTCGGCGACGGCGGCGACCGCCTCCCACTCCAGCGGAAAGTCCCGGCCGATCCGCTCGACCATCTCCCGGGCGCGGACAGGCGAGCGTCGAGCATCTCGCGATGCCGCGCCATGGCGGGCGCTGCGGGGTCGAAGAGAGGCCGAGCACGTGGACGGAGACGCCGCGGACCTTGGCCGAGATTTCCATGCCGCGCACGAGGGCGACGCCGGTGGGCTCGGCGCGCCGCGGCCTCGGCCCAACCGGCGATGGTGTCGTGGTGGTGAGCCCGAGCATCGAGATCCGGGCCCCCTTCGCCTCCCACGCAGATCGCCGGGGCTGGTGCGGCCGTCGGACGCGGTCGAGTGGATGGAGGTCGATCATGGATGACAAGCCACGCACCCGCCTCGGCGGACCGCCCGAGCGCGGATCCGGCTGAGAGCCGGGAACGGGACGCATACCCGTCCGTTTTTCACGGGCGTTCCCCGCGAAGGCGAGAATCGCGTGCCACGTTCGCATCCGGGTGCCAGAATGGAGTCCATGGACGAAAGCGCAGAATCTCGGGCGGCGCGAGTCGAACCGCTCGCAGCAGCCGAGCAACGGAGCGTTCAGAAATTCATCGGATCCGACTGGGCGAGCGTCCGCGGACCCGACGCGCAGCCGTGGCCGACCTTCGGCGCGGCGCGCAAGCTCTCCGAGCGCTTCCCGGTGTGCAGCTGGTCCCCCGCGGGCGGGGCTGGTGCGCAACAACGACTGCGACTACCGGTTCCGCGCCCTCGGCCTTCGCCCATATGACGGGCTTGGGCGGCAGCTCGAGCCCGACGCCGTGCTCATTCGATCCGTAGGCGGCCACGAGGCCGCCTCTGCGTCCACCCGCGCGCCTCGCGCTCCTCCGAGGTTCTAGCGCCCACATCCCGATACGGCGAATTCTGGGTCAGGGGCGCGGCCTCGCTGGCGGAGATGGCCGCCCTCACCGGGCTGCGGTGCGATTCGATCGACGACTCGACGACGCGCTGGCTAGGATCTCGGGCAGGGCCACGTCGGACTGGCCGTCGTGCCCCAGACCGACGCCGGAGTCCGAGGCGAGGCGGAGGAGCTGCGCCGGAGAGCCGGGCTGGCCGAAGGCGCCGCGCAGGCCGACGCCGAGCTGGAGGGCGCTCGGAGGATCCGCCTGGTCAAAGACGAGTGGGAGATCGGACAGATGCGCGAGGCCGTCGACGCCACGCGGGAGGGGTTCGACGCGATCATCGCCTCGCGCCACCGGGCACAGGCGGGGAGTCGTCGAAGCGCCTTCGCGCGCGAGGCCCGCGAGGAGAGGCAACGGCACGGGATACGAGACGATCGCGGCGTCGGCAGCCACGCCAACACCCTCATTGGATCGACAACGACGGGCCGATCGCGCCCGGCGACCTCATACTCGTGGACGCAGGCGTGGGCTCGATCGCTTTACACATGACATCACCTGCACGCTTCCGTGTCGGGCGCCTTCACCGACGACCAGGCGGCTGTCTACCAGGCGGTGCTCAACGCCGCGGACCGCGCCTTCGAGAAGGCGCAGGGCGCTGCCGGTTCGTCGACGTCCACAACGCGGCCATGGGGGTCATCGCCGAACGCCTGAGGTCGTGGGGACTCCTCCGGGGACGGCAGCTCAGTCCCCTGGCCCCTGGCGGCAGGTACCACCGCCGGTGGATGCCGCACGGGACCTGCACCACCTGGGCATCGACGTCCACGACCGCGCCCAGGCGCGACGGGAGATGTACGTGGAGGCCGAACTCGAGCCCGGCATGGTCTTCACCATCGAACCCGGGCCTATACTTTCGCGAGGACGACCTCAAGGTGCCCGAACGCCTGCAGGCATGGGCGTGCGCATCGAACGTGATCGTCGTCACCGCCGACGGGGCAGAGAGGATCTCGGAGGGATCCCGCGCACGATAGCGGGCGTCGAAGAATGGATGGCAGCCATCGCGAGAGGTAGAAGATGAAGCATCGCGTCCAGACAGTTTACATGCGGCGCGCCTGGCCGGCACGCCGTCTTCGACCATCGGGGAGAAGGTCGGGTCGGTCACGACGTCGTCGTCCTCTTCCGCCTCAGGGCGACCCTCTGGCCGTGGGGCTCCGTCGTCGAGGTGGCGGGCGGGCGGCGGTGTTCCTGCCCTGACCCGCGTGATCTCCATACACAACGGCCAGGTCATCACACCGGGCTCGTCAGCATCCGCCGCTTCTCGCAGCGCCCCGCCGAGACCCTCGTGCTGGCCGAGCTCTGAGAGGCACATCCGCCCTGCGCGAGACGAAACGAAACGAGGCCGTCGTGGTGGACGCGGCCATCTCGCAGACCCGGCCGCGCCGGTGGCACGGCTGTCCACGCTGTACGTGCGGACGATGAAGCGCTCGGCGGGCGGGGCGCTCCTTCACCCGTCGCCGAGGTGACCGGCCTGATGGAACTCTACAGCCGAGCAGGGCTCCGAGGGCGATCCTGGCCCCAGATCCGGCGAGCTCCAGGGCCGCCGACGTCGCCGACGTCCTGCGCGACCTGCCAGCCCGCGCATGCAGGCCGTGGCCAGCGAGCTGGCCGACGAGCGCCTGGCCGAGCGTCCTGGAGGAGATGGGCGACGAGGACAGGATCGCATCCTCTCCAGCCTCGACGTCGACCGGGCGGCCGACGTCCTGGACTCATACGAGCCCGACGACGCCGCCGGACCTCGTGGCCGAACTGCCGACCGACCAAGCCGCCGCGCTCCTGGACCGGATGCCCGAAGGCCGAGGACGTGCGCGGCCTGGCCTACGAGGCGCACGGCCGGCGGCCTCGCGACGACCCGACCGATCGTCCTGCCGCCCGAGGCGACGATCGCACGGCTTCGCCTCGGCCTCGGCGCGCCGACATCCCGCCCGCCCTGGCGGCGATCATGTTCAGTCTGCCGGCCCCCTGGAGACGTGCGGCCGGTTCCTGGGCGTCGTCCACATCCAGCGGGCGCTCAGGGGCCGCCGTCGGCGATGATCGGGACGATCGTGGACACCGACGTGAGGGGTCGCCCCGGACGTGAGCATCGGCACCGTACCCGCCTGCTGGCCACCTGATCTCACGGCGGTGCCGTAGTGGACGACGAGTCCTCGTCAGGGGCGTGCTCCGTGGACGACGTCCTGGACCACCTGCTGCCCGAGGACTGGCGCGACGCCGACGAGGATGCGACCGACGAGGCGCGGTGGAGGCGCAGCATGTCTGCAGTTTCGACAGCCTCGAGCACGGGGTCCGGCACCGCCTGCGCTGGCGGCGTGGACGGGACTCCGACAGTTCGGGCGCCGCCGAGGCAACGGCCCGGTTCATGGGGCAGCGAAGTTCATCCTCTACATGACGGTCTTCGTCCTGACGTGGGTGGTCGCCAACGTGCTGCTCGTGTAAAGGCCTCGAGGGGCTACGCGTGGGATCCGTACCCGTTCATCCTGCTCAACCTCGCTTTCTCCACGCAGGCCTCCTCTCGGCCCCCTCATCCTCCTGGCTAGAACCGCCAGGACGACCGCGACAGGGTCATCGCCGAGCAGGATAGACAGCGGGCCGAGCGCAACCTGGCCGACACCGAATACCTCACCCGGGAGATCGCCAGCCTGCGCATGGGGCTCGGAGAGGTCGCCACGCGCGACTTCGTCCGCTCGGAGCTCAGGGGTGGCGCTGGAGGTACGACCGCGACCGCGAGGAGCGGCTGAACGAACGCGACCAGAGGATCGCCGAGTTGCAGGCCGAACTCGACGCGCTGCGCTCGACCAGGGAGCCGGACGCCCCCGAGCCCGACTGAACTGCGCCCGGCCCTCTGCGCCCGTCCGCGCCGCCGACTCCGAAGGGCGGAAACCGGGGCGTCCCGCACCTCGCGGGAACCGTTCCCGCCTCGCGTCCGGAGCCCGGCTGTGCGGCATTCGCCACGGTTTCCTCCCCGATGGAAGCGGGTACGATGGCTGCATGGCTACAGCGGTTACAGCCGATGACGTGCGCACGGCGCTCGGGCGCGTCATCGACCGAACTCCGCCGCCCCATCACCGACCTGGACATGGTCGAGGACGTCCAGGTCTCCGATGGGACGGTCTCCGTCTCGATCCTTCTGACGACTCCGGGGTGCCCCCTGCGCGACACGATCGCAGCGGACGTCAGGGAGGCGGTCGGCGAACTGGAGGGCGTCATGCGGGTCAACGTCCGCATGGGCGCGATGAACGACGAACAGCGTGCGGCGCTGCAGAACAAACTCCGCGGCGGACAGGCTGGACGCGTCATACCCTTCGCCCAGCCGGACAACCTCACCCGCGTCTACGCGATCGCCTCCGGCAAGGGCGGCGTCGGCAAATCCTCGGTGACGGCCAATCTGGCCGCCTCCATGGCCGCGCGGGGAATGAAGGTCGGGCTGGTCGACGCCGACATCTTCGGATTCTCCATCCCGCGCATGATGGGCGTGGAATACCCGCCGAGCCAGCTGGACAACATGATCATCCCGCCGGTCGCCCACGGGGTCAAGATCATCTCGATCGGCATGTTCCTCCCCGACAACTCCGCCGTCGTCTGGCGCGGCCCGATCCCTGCACAAGGCGCTCGAGCAGTTCCTCGCCGACGTCTTCTGGGGCGATCTCGACGTCCTGCTCCTCGACCCTGCCCCCAGGGCACTGGCGACATCGCGACTCGGTCGCGCAGCTCATCCCGACTCGGGCTCGTCATCGTCACCACCCCCAGGCCGTATCCGCCGGGTCGCCGAACGGGCGGGCCAGATGGTCGAGCAGACGGGCCAGAACGTCGTGGGGTGGTCGAGAACATGTCGTACCCTGGCCATGCCCGACGGGTCGAGAAGCAGATCTTCGGGCGAGGCGGAGGCCAGTCGGTCGCGAACGTCCTCTCCGAGAGCTCGGCCGGCGGATCCCCTGCTCGGAACGGTGCCCATCGAACCCGCCCTGCGCGTGGGCGGCGACGACGGCGTCCCCTAGCCATCCAGGAGGACTCCCCCGCCCAGACCGAGCTCCGCTCCATCGCCGACGGGCTCGCGCACCGCTCCCGAGGCCTGGCGGGGCGGGGCCTGGGCGTGACGCCGATCTAGTACCATATGCCCCCATGGCCGCAGATCACACCCTGGCGTGGGCGTACGTCGAAGACGCCTTCGCCGAGGAGGATGACGTCATCGCCCAGGCTCGCTACGAGGCCGGCGAATACGGGATCGCGAGCCCTGAGCGCGGCGACCTGCGCGTTCCTGGAGGCAGCTCGCCCGGATCGCCGGAGCGAAATCCGCCGTGGAGGTGGGGGACCGGAACGGGAGTCTCAGGATGTACCTCCTGTCGGTTCCGGGGCTGTCGTTGACCTCGATCGACGTGGAAAGCGAGGGCTCAGCACTGCGCGCGGGAGTTCTTCGCGGCCGCCGGCGTCCGCAGCGGCGGATCCGCCTCATCACCGGGCGCAGCGTCGACCTTCTGCCCCGCCTGGCCGCCAACTCCTACGATTTCGTCCTGCTGGACGGCGATCCCCTGGAGACTCCCGGCGACGCCCAGGAGGCCCTGAGGGATCCTGCGTCCGGGAGGCCTCCTCGTTCTCGCCCGGGCTCTCGCCGGCCGGCCGCGTCGCCGATCCGGCGCGCCGGGAGGAGGATGTCGTGGCGATTCGAAATCTCCGGGCGCGAACTGCTGGCCTCCCCCGACGTCCGAAGCGTCGATGGTCCCGCTCGGGGAAGGGCTGGTCGTGGCCACCGTCGTGTGAACCGGCCCGGCGGCCCCGCACCGCCGGCCGCCCGTCAACGCTGAGCGGCCGGACGACCTCGCGCCAGACGGGTCTGCCGGCCGGGATACTCAGCGTTCGACCGCTCCCAAAGCCTCCTGAGGCTTGCAGTTCGGCATCGTTGAGCTCGAACGGCCGACCGCCGCCCTCCACGGTATGCGGACGACGATCCCGCGTCCCTCCCTCTCGACTTCGAGCGGACCATCGCCGGTGCGGGGTTTCATGGCCGCCATGGTGCCCTCCTTCCGCCGGAGGCATAATGCTTCCGGCAGTTTCATTCTACAAAATCGAGGGTGCATCTTTTCCCCGAAAATTCGCGGGAATTTGCGCAATTTGGGCGGATCGGCTCCCGGCGGCGAGCGGCGCGCTCACTCGACGGACTCGGCAAGCGAATCTCCTCCGCGAGCCGGTGAATGCCGTTCAACACGGCGGCCACGGCCTCCTCGGCGGTGTCGACGACGGTGAGCAGCTTCGGGTCGTCGGGGCCGATCATCCCCTCGGCGAGCATGGCCGAATCGATCCAGTCGACCAGTCCGCTCCAGAAGTCCCGACCGACGAGCACGATGGGGAAGGAAGAGACCTTGCGGGTCTGGACGAGCGTCACGGCCTCGAAGAGCTCGTCCATCGTCCCGAACCCGCCCGGCATGACGACGACCAAGGGAGTACTTCGGGAACATCGTCTTACGGGCGAAGAAGTAGCGGAAGCTCACGCCGATGTCGACGAACTCGTTCATGCCTTGCTCGAAAGGCAGCTCGATGCCGAGCCCGACGGAGACGCCTTCGGCCTCGTTGGCCCCCTGTTCCCCGCCTCCCTAATGCCCGGGCCTCCGCCGGTGATGATCCCAGCCCTCGCCCACCAGCAGCTCGGCGATGCGGACGGCCGTCTCGTACCGAGGAGTGCCGGGCTCGATCCGAGAGGATCCGAAGATGGAGATCGATGGAGGCAGGTCGGCGAGCGAACCGAAGCCTTCCACGAAGTCCGCCTGAATGCGCATAACCCTCCACGGGTCGGCCTTGAACCAGTCGCCCCGCTCAGGGGCCAGGAGGAGGGCGTCGGCCGTGGTCTCCGGGACTTGGGCCCTCGCGGAAGACGACCGCCGCCGGTGCATGCGTTTGTCGCTCATGGCACTAGTCTGGCACCGCCGAGGCGGGCCGGGCCAGAGAGTCGTGCACGCCCTGGCGGAGCCAGCGCTCGAGACGCGGGCCAGGCGGACGATCTGGTCGGTGGGGCACGCCTCGTCGTCGCGGTGGGCGAGGAGGGGTCGCCGGGGCCGCAGTTGATCGCGGGGATCGACAGATCGGCGAAACGAGCCACGTCGGTCCAGCCGAGCTATGGCGGTGGGCTCCCGCGCCCTCCTCGGCGAGAAGGCGGGCGAGCCGGGCGAATTCCGCGTGGTCCATGCCCGGCCTGGCCCCAGGGGCCATGTCCTGCACGTCGAACTCGTATCCGGGGAAGAGGACCGGACGTACGCCTCGGCCTCGTCGGGCGACCGGTCGGGGGCGAACCGGAAGTTGACGACGAGCCTGGCCTCGTCGGGCACCGAGTTGCCGGCGCGCCCCCGCCGATCGCGACCGCCAGGGAGCGACTCCGTGTAGTCGAGGCCGTCGACGGCGCGGGTCTGCGGCTGCCAGGCCGCGAGCGTCTCCAGGGCCGGGAGCAGGGCGTGGATCGCGTTCTCGCCCATCCACGGCCGGGCCGAGTGGGCGGCGACGCCCCGGGCGGTGAGGGAGAACCGCATGGTGCCGTTGCATCCGCCTTCGATCCCCCGTCGGTCGGCTCGCCGAGGACGGCGAGGTCGGCTCGAGCCAGTCGGGGTGGCGGGAGGCTAGCCGTCCGAGCCCGTTGAGGCTGGCTTCGACCTCTTCGTGGTCGTAGAAGGCCCACGTGAGGTCGGTGCGCAGTGGGAGAGCCTGGCAGCCAGGGTGGAGGAAGACGGCGTCCCCCGCTTTCATGTCCACCGAGCCGCGGCCCCTACAGGGTTCCGTCCTCGCAGCTCGCCGGGGACGTTGCCGGCCACGGGAACGGTGTCGATGTGCCGGCCAGGAGGATGCGCGACGGCCGCCCGAGGTCCGTCCTGGCGACGACGGCGTCGCCGTCGCGCAGCACCGGAGGTGGTCGAAGGCGCGAGCTCGGCCTCGATGAGGTCCGCGAGGGCGCCTTTCCCCGCCCGAGACGGACGGGATGCCCACCAGGTCGGCGGCGGCTGTACGACGTCGTCGAAGTCCATGCCTCCAGCCTACACGCGCCCGTACTGCGTCCGAACGGCTGGCGAAGCTGCGCCGGCCGCACTCACCCGGGGTCCCTGTGCTCACATCCCGCGCTCGCCCGGAGACGGGAGCGGCGGCCCCTGCCTGAGCCGCGAGCATCCCGCCGGCCTGCACCCTGCGACGGTCCCCGACCGCGCCCGATGCAGGCGCGAACCGCCTTCCCACATGCGCGACGGCCTCGCCTGCGCACCCGACCGACGTCGCACCGGCGCGCCGAGCCGTCGGGTACCGTTGAACCATGCAGACATTCGACGGAAGGCCCGGCCGACGCGCGGCGTCCGGCGCCGCGCGCACCCCTCCGCCGGCTCGGTTCCCCGCCCGCGCGGACGGCTCGCCGGCGTCGAAGGAGCGCCGATGTATAGCCCCGGCGGCGTGCGCGAATGGATCGCCGATGATCCGGACGAAGAATGCCGCGCCGAACTCGAAAGGGCTCCTGGACGCCGCGGAGGCGAGGCGACGCGACGGCCGCCCGGAGTTGGACGACCGCTTCTCCGGCTTCCTCCAGTTCGGCACGGCCGGGCTGCGCGGCGCGATGGCCGCCGGGCCGTTCCATGAACAGGGCGGTGGTGCGCAAGGCGGCTGCGGGACCCGTCGCCTACCTAGCGCAGACCGCAGGGCCCGACGCCCTCGTGGCCGTCGGATACGATGCGCGCCACCACTCCCGGGAGTTCGCCGAGGACACGGCCGCGATCGTGGCCGCCGCGGGCATGCGGGCCCGGATCATGCCGCGCGCGCTGCCCACTCCCCTGCTCGCCTACGCGGTCCGCCGCCTGACGCCGACGCGGGCGTGATGGTCACGGCTTCCCACAACCCCGCCCGCGACAACGGATACAAGGTCTACCTGGGCGGTCGCTGCGCGGACGAGTGGGGGCGGGGCGTCCAGCTCATTCCCCCCGCCGACGCACGGATAGCCGAAGCGATCGCCGCGACGCCTCCCGCCGGCCGCATCGCACTGGCCGACGGATACGAGACGATCGGCGAGGATCTCGTCGACGCTTCACGTCCGCGACTGCGTGGCTGCGGTGCCGCCCGCCTGCGGGACCCTGTCCATCGTCTACACGGCGATGCACGGGGTCGGCGCCCAGATCATGCGGCGGGTCTTCCGGGATGCGGATCGCCCGCGTCATCGAGGTGGCCGAGCAGTGCGAACCCGATCCCGGCTTTCCGACGATCGCCTTCGAACCCGGAGGAGGCAGTCTCGACCTGGCTGCGGCGATGGCCCGGCGCGCAGGCGCCGACCTCATCATCGCCTCGGATCCCGACGCCGACCGGTGCTCGGCCGCGGTGCCCGCCGGCGGCGGCGCATGGCGGCAGCTCTCGGGGGACGAGATCGGCGCCGTGCTCGGCGAGGCCGTCGCCGCTCGGCTGGAGACGCCGGAGCGGGCCGCCGGAGCGCCGGGCGTCCCGGCGCTGGCCAACTCGATCGTCTCCTCGCGCCTGCTCGGCAGGATCGCCGCCCCGCCACGGGCTGGACCATCGGGAGACGCTGACGGGCTTCAAATGGATCGCGAGGGTTCCCGCCTCGCCTACGGCTACGAGGAGGCGATCGGATTCTGCGTCAGCCCCGAGTCGGTGCGCGACAAGGACGGGCTGTCCGCCGGGCTGCTCCTGGCCTCGGTCGCCGCCGGGCTGAAACGGGACGGGTCGAGCCTGACCGCCGAACTCGACCGGCTCTATGCCGAGCACGGCGTGCACCTGACGGCTCCCGTGACGGTGCGCGTGGAGGACCTGGCGATCATCGGCGGACCATGGAGAAAGTGCGCGCCGACCCGCCGGGTGAGTTGGCGGGCGCGTCCGTCGTTCGCATCCGCGACCTATCGCTGCCGGAGGGCGACGTCCCGCCCACCGACGGCGTCGCCGGCACACGCAGGCCGACGACCGCGTGGTGATACGCCCTCGGGGACCGAGCCGAAGGTCAAGTGCTACCTGGAGGTCCGCGCGCCGGTCGACTCGCCGGAGGGGCTCGAAGCCGCCAAGGCGGCCGCCTCCCAACGCCTGGACCGCCTCAAGGAGGATGTGGCCGCCGCCCTCAGACTGGAGGGTGAACGCCTCGAGGACCGGGCCTCCCGGAGAGCGCGACGACCTCACTCCCGCCGACCTGCCGCCCGGGCCTCTGAGAGGACGCGACCGCCGCCGAGACCGGGACCGACACAGTCCCCGACGGGACACGGGCACGGCGTGTCGCGGACGCAGGTCAGGCGTCCCGGGAGCGGCTCCGCCGCGACGGCGAAGTCCCCGGAGGCGCGGGTCAGAGCGTGCGTCGAGGACTCTCGCCGAAGAGGACAGGCTGAGCCTCGTGGCGCCCGCCTCAGAAGCTCCACGGCGAACTTCCCGTCGCGGATGCCGCCGGACGCCTTGACGCCGAGGGCGTCGCCGACCGTGCGCCGCATGAGTGCAACCGCGTGGACGGAGGCCCCGCCCGCCGGGTGGAAGCCGTCGACGTCTTCACGAAGTCCGCTCCGGCCGACGCGGCGGCCCGGCAGGCGGCGACGATCTGCTCGTCTGTCAAGGCCGCCGATTCGATGATCGCCTGAGGACCGCCCCGGGGACGGCCTCGCGGACCGCGCGGATGCCCTCCTCCACCCGGTCGAAGCGTCCCGTCGCCTCCCAGGCGAGGTTGACGACCATGTCGACTTCGTCCGCCCCCTCGGCGACGGACCGGGCCGCCTCGGCGGCTTTGACCTCGCTGTGGTGCGCCCCCGACGGGAACCCGCACACGGCGGCGAGTTTTGAGGCGGCCGAAGACGATGTCGTCGGGAAGGGGCAGTATGCTGGGCGAGACGCACACCGAGTGCGCGCCCAGGCTCTTCGCCCGGAGACGAGGTCGCGGACCCCGGCGACGCTCGCCTCCGGCTTCAAGAGAGTGTGGTCGATCAGGGCTGCCACCTCGTCGCGGCTGTATCCCATGGTGTCTCCCAACTCGTTGTCGGTTTCCCGTTCCGTTCCGCGCGCAGGGCGGCCGCCTCGCCCGGGGCCGGCTGGCGGGCCTCGGCGTCCCAGCGGTCCCGCCGCCCTCGCGCTTCCGCGGCGCCCGGGTCTCGCCTGCGGGCATCCCGGGACCGTGCCCGCGGGCACCGAGCGGGTCTGCCGGCGTCACGGGCGCCGACGCGGCCGGAGACGACGGACCCGGCGCGGGGGCGGGGCGCCCCGAGGGCGCCTGCTCGCGCCCCGGCGCTCTCGTCCCGAGACGTCTCCACGACGATGTCGAGGGTGCCCTCCAGGGCGGCCATCGCGCGTCTCGAAGCGGTCGGGATCGTCGGTGTGGAGGGTGAGGAGCCTGTCGCCTTTGCGGACGCGGTCCCCGGTTTGGCGTGGATCTCGATGCCGGCTCCCGCCTGGACGGGGTCTTCTGCGCGCCCTTCCGGCTCCGAGCCGCCAGGATGCGACGCCCACCTTCAAGGCGTCGAGGTCCCGGAGGATTCCGTCGCTCTCGGCGAGGGACGTCGTGCGTCTCACGGGCCGCCGGCAGGGTGCGTCGGGGTCGCCGCCCTGTTCGCGGATCATCGTGCGCCACACGTCCATGGCCCGCCCGCCGCGCAGGGCGGCCTCGAGGTCGGCGTCGGGCAGGCCCGCCGCGGCGAGCATCTCCCCGGGCGAGGGCCAGGGTGAGCTCGACGACGTCGCTAGGCCCGCCGCCGGCCAGGACGTCGACCGATTCGCGCACTTCCAGGGCGTTGCCGACGGTCGAGGCCGAGGGGACCGACATGTCGGTCAGCAGCGCGACTGTTCCGACTCCCGCGTCGGCGCCCAGCTCCACCATGGTGGAGGCCAGTTCGCGGGCTTGCGGGAGGGTGGACATGAAGGCGCCCGAGCCGACCTGACGTCGAGCACCAGCGCTTCGGTGCCCTCGGCGATCTTCTGCTCATGATCGAGGACGCGATGGGCGTGATGCTGTCGACCGTGCACGTGGTGTCGCGCAGCGCGTAGAGCTTGCGGTCGGCGGGGCCAGGCCGGGGCCTGCGGCGCAGACGACGGCGCCCGAGCCCTCGCCGAGCTGGCGGCGGATCCGATCAGCGGGAATCGCGGCCCGCCATCCGGGATCGACCCGAGCTTGTCGAGGGTTCCGCCCGTGTGGCCCAGGCCGCGGCCGGACAGCTGCGGGACGGCGACGCCGAAGGAGGCGACGAGCGGCGCCAAGGGCAGCGTGACCTGTCGCCGACCCCGCCGGTGGAGTGTTTGTCGACGGTCGGCCGGGCCGGGCCGGAGAAGTCCATCCGCTCCCCCGGGCGACTCATCGCGTCGGTCCAGCGGGCCGTCTCGCGCCGGTTCGTGCCGCTGAGGAAGATCGCCATCGCCAGGGCGCCCATCTGCTCGTCGGCGACGGCTCCGCGGGTGTAGCGTCGACGACCCAGTCGATCTGGGAGTCGGTCAGCCCTCCGTCGCGCTGACCCCTGATGACGTCGACGGCGTCGAATGCCTCGGCCACGTCAGCCTCCCCGCGGGTCTGCCAGCCGGCCCGCCTGCGGGCCGAAGGCCCGCGAGGGCGGACGGGCCGAAGGAGTGCGGGAGCGTCCCGCATCCCCAGAACCCTGCAGGGCATGGCCAGCAGCATGTCCGGATGGGCGTGCTCGGCTAGCGCTGGCGGCAGCGCCTGCGAGGGCGATCCGCCGGCCCCGCCGTCCACGCAGACGAAGGCCTGAGCCGGCCTCCCCGCCGCGGACCAGGTCGGAGACCAGCCCGCACTCGCGCACAGCGTCACCCGTATCCGGCGTTCTCCACGTTGCACCCCGATATTCAACGGCCGTCGTCGGCGATGGCCGCCGCGCCCCACGGGGTACCCGAGTACGGGACGTATCGCGCACTCCATCGCCTCGACGGCGAGGTCGTGGAGTCTGCTCCACGTGTCGCCAGAGATCTCCATCTCACTCCTTCGCGGATGCGCACCGCCCGGAGGCGGACTGCGCCGGGGCCCGCCCCGACGCTATCAGTAGGCTGGTTCTCCGCGGCGGGCGGGCGGGACCGCCCGACGAAAGCCGGGCGACCGCGAAGACCGTGATGACGTAGGGGCATGCTGAAGTAGGCGGCCGCGGCGGCGCTCGGGTCGAGGCTCTGAGCAGGGTCGCGACCGCGTCGGAGAGCCCGAAGAGGAGCGCCGCGCCCACGGCGCCGAGGGGATGCCACTGCCGAGGGATCATGGCCGCCAGGGCGATGTACCTTTCCGGCGGACATGTTCTCCCCGAAGCTTTGCTGCCCCACGTTGGCGCCGATCGTCAGGTAGGCGCCTCCAGACAGCGATCGCTCCCGAGAGGACCGTGTTGGCGAACCGGGTGCGCTGGACGTCGATGCCGACCGTCGCGGCGGCTCGGGATGCTCGCCGCAGGGCCCGCAGGCGCAGCCCCCACCGGGAGCGGAAGAGGTAGACCGTCAGCGCGGCGACGAGGGCGTACATGGCGTAGACCAGCAGCGTCTGGTCGAAGCGCCGGCCCGACGACGGGGGCATGTCCGACAGCAGCGGGATGGCCGTGTTCCTCAGACTGGACGCCGGAGGAGTTCAGCCCCGACCCCCTTTCATCGTGGTGTCGAGGAAGAAGGGAGGTCAGGCCAGGGCGAGACGTTGAGGACCACGCCGACGATGATCTGGTCGACGTTGTACCTGACCGCGAATGCGGCCAGCAGCACGCCCAGGAACGCGCCGGCCAGCGGGGCCGTCGCCAGCCCCGCCCATTACGCTGCCCGTGGCCGAGGCCACGAGGACGCCGGGCGAACGCGCCCGACGAGAATCTGGCCTTCGATCGCGATGTTGACGACGCCCACCCGTTCGCTGACCACTCCCGCGAGGGAGCCGTGAACGATCGGGACGGCGAAGACGATCCTCCCGCGAGGGTCGCCGTGAGCGTCACCCTTCCCGTCGCGTCTCCCCGTACCAGACGAGCAGGCCGAGGACGAGCGAGGCCCCTGACGGTTCCGGCCGGCAAGGCGCCGATCCGGCTGCGCCTGATCGCCCTGACGAAGGCGTGGGCGCATCCGGCTGCGCTGAGCGCCGCCAGGACGGCGCACACGATCTGCGCGCGGGCGTCGACGACGGCGATCCGGTTCCCGCCCGAGGGATTGAGGTCGATGGCCGTCCTCCCTTCGCTGTGACCGCGAAGAAAGCGGACACGGCCGTCGCCGCCAGGCGAGCGAACGGGAACTTCCATCTGACGGGCACCGCGACGGCCGATCCCGCCTCGCGCTGTCGCCCGGGTGAATCCGCGCAGCGCCTCATGCCGCCGCCTCCTTCACATCTCGGGAGGAGGCCGCAGGCCCGCTCCGTCGGGCTGGGGAAGCCTGAACAACCACCTGACCAGGGCCGGGGCCGCGATGAGCAGGACGATGACGGCCTGGAGGATGAGACCATGTCGATGGGGACCTGGGCCGTGATCTCCATCTTGCGCCCCCGGCGCGGAAGGCCCCGAAGAGGAGGCCCTGCCATGACGGTGCCGAGCGGGCGGTTGCGCCCCAGGAGGGCCACCGTGATGGCGTCGAAGCCGAGCGTCCCGTCGAAGTTGGCCGTCAGGTGCTGATGTCGCCGGTGATCGTCACCCGCCGGCCAGGCCGCACAGCGCCCCCGGAGGGTCATGGTCAGCGCCGTGACCTTGCCGATCGACATGCCCGCGGTGCGCGCGGCGTTCAGCTGGCGCCACCGCGCGCAGCTCGAACGGGTCGAGCGCTCCAGGTACCACCACACGAAGACGGCGGCCAGAAGCGCGATGACGAGCCCCGGCGTCGATCTTGTAGGGAGACATACCCGGCAGCTGGGCGTTCGGGAGATCTCCGGCGAGATGGGCTCGTTCGACCCCGGCCGCTGGAACGCGTCGTACCGCAGCAGCTGGGCGACGAGCAGGCCGAGCGATCGAGTTGAGCATGATCGTCACGATCACTTCGTTGGCGCCGGTGTCGCTTTGAGGTACCCGGCGATGAAGCCGTACAGGCCTCCTGCGGCGGCGGACGCCGCCAGGCGAGCTCAGCAGGTGCACGGGTGCCCGGCAGATCGTGGAGAAGCCGACCCACGCCGCGGCGATCCCTCCCATGACGACCCTGCCCCTTGCCGCCGATGTTGAACAAGCCGGCCCGGAATCTGAAGGCGAGTCCGAGCCCCGCGATGACGAGGGGCACGGCGGAGAAGACCGACATGGTCAGGGGCAGGATCTGCCGGTGGGGTTGGAAGCCTTCCAGTCGTAGAAGGCTCCGCGGATCATCGCGCTGTAGCCGTCGACGACGCTCACCCCGCGATCGCCATGAGCACTGCGCCCACGAGGAGGGAGACGAGATCGCCAGGAGGAAGACCAGGGGCGTTGGACCGCGGGAAGGCGTGGGCGATCGCCCGGAGGGCCCAGGACGCGGCCCGGCCGGTCTTCGGTGCGTGCGGAGCCGCCTTCGGGGAAGGCCCGGCCTGGGGCGGCGCACCCGCCAGGGCCGGGCGGGTCGCCGGGCGCGGGCGTCTCGGCAGGAGCCGGCCCACGGGCGCCCCTCGCGGGATGCCTGCCTCCCGGGTTGCGGGGACGACGTCTTCTCGCTCATTCTGCTTCCCCTCACGTGTGGAATCGGCGGCGTCCGCCTCCCGCGCGGCCTGCCGGGCTTCGTCGGGCGTCAGGCCCGCCATCATCAGGCCGAGCACGCCGCGGGTGTGTCGGCGGGGACGACGCCGAGGATCCGCCGCGGTACATCACGGCGATCCGGTCCGACAGCCCGACCACCTCGTCGAGCTCGGAGGAGACGAGCAGCACGGGCGTGCCCGCATCGCGCTCGGCGACGATGCGCCTGTGGATGAACTCGACGGAGCCGACGTCCACGCCGCGGGTCGGCTGGTTGACGAGGAGGAGCGACAGGTCGCGCAGAGCTCCCGGGCGACGACCACTTTCTGCTGGTTGCCCCCGAGAGCGTGGAGATCGGGTCGGTCGTCCGGCTCAGCCGCACGTCGAACTCCTCGACGAGCCCTGCCGGCGTCGGCGAGACTTTGGCGGGCGAGAGGAACGGGCCTTTGGAGAAGGGTCTGCGGCGATACCGGTTGAGCACCAGGTTCTCCGCCGCCGAGAAGGCCGCCACCATGCCGTCGGCGGAACGGTCCTCGGGGACGAAGCCCACGCCGGCGTCGATGCGGCGGCGCACGCTCGACTTCGTGACGTCCTTGCCGTCGATGCGCACCGTTCCCGAGCTCGGCGCCGTCAAGTCCGACGACGACCTCGGCGAGCTCGGTCTGGCCGTTGCCCCTGCACGCCCGCCACCCCCAGGATCTCGCCTTTGCGCACCTCCAGTCCGACGTGCGCCAGGAGCGGGGCGCCCGTCGGGGAGAGAAGTGAGACGTCGTCCAGTGCGAGGCCGACCTCGCCGGGCGCAGCGGGCTCTTTCTCGACGCGCAGCATGACGGGGCGGCTGACCATCATCGTGGCGAGCTCCTCGCGGCTGGAGTCGGCGGAGGCGTGCCCGACCACCTGCCGCGGCGGATGACGGTGATCTCGTCTGCGACGGCCTGGACCTCGCGGAGCTTGTGGGTGATGAAGACGATGGAGGTGCCCGCGGCCGCCAGGCTCCTTCATGACGTGCATGAGCTCGTCGGTCTCCTGCGGGTGAGCACGGCGGTCGGCTCGTCGAGGACGAGGATCTTCGCCCCCTGGAGAGGGCCTTGACGATCTCGACCTGCTGCTGGACGCCGACCGGCAGGTCTCGACGAGGGCGTCGGGGTCGATGTCGAACCCGAACCTGGCCGACGTCTCGTCGACGAGGGCCCCTCGCCCGTGCGCGGTCGATGAGTCCGGCGGCTCGCGTCGGCTCGTATCCCAGGCACACGGACTCCGCCACGGTGAAGACGGGGACGAGCATGAAGTGCTGGTGCACCATGCCGATGCCGGCGGCGACGGCGTCCGCCGCCGAGTGGAACCTCACCGGTTCGCCGTCCAGGAGGATCTCGCCTGCGTCGGCCTCGTAGAGGCCGAACAGGATGTTCATCAGCGTGGACTTGCCGGCGCCGTTCTCACCGAGCAGGGCGTGGATCCGCCCCGGCTCGACGGTGAGGTCGATGCCGTCGTTGGCGACGAGGGATCCGAATGCCTTCGTGATGCCCTCGCAGTTCCAGATGCACAGTCGCCTGCCTTTCAGTCCGCTCCCTCGCGGATGTGACTCATGCCTCCACTGTACCGCGTCGTGGGCGCTTCGGCGTCGCGGACGCGGCTGCGCGGGCCCGGTCCGGCCTGGCGGGCCGGGCCTCGCGCGTCACTTCCGGATCCGCCCTTAGCGTCGAACGCGCTCTTGGACGTGACGACCGTCTTGCCCTCGACGATTTCCTTCTTGATGGCGTCGAGTTCGCCGGTCAGGCCCGCCGGGAGGCTGCCCTCGAAGTCGTGGAAGGGGCGAGGAGACGCCGCCGTTCTTGAGGGTGCCCACGTAGGGGCTTCTGTCGAACTTGCCGTCTGCTCCGGCCTTGATCGTGTCGTAGACGGCCCTGGCGATGCCCTTCTGGACCGAGGTCAGCACGATGTCCCTTGTAGTTTCGGGCGCCGACTGGCACCAGTCGGAGTCGACGCCGACGATCTTCGTGCCGGCGTGGTTCTTGGCCGCGGCCGCGGCGCCCAGGCCGACGGGGCCGGCCACCGGCATGATGACGTCCGCGCCCTGTTGGATGAGCTCGCTCGGCGATCTGGGTGCCCTTGGCCTTGTCCTCGAAGGTCTCGGCGAACAGGCCCCTTCTGGCTGGCCTTGTCCCATCCGATGAGCTGGACGTTGGCGCCCTTGTCCTTGTTGTAGCGGGCGACGCCGTCGGCGAAGCCGTCCATGAAGATCGTCACGGTGGGCAGCTGGACGCCGCCGAAGGTGCCGACCTTGCCGGTCTTCGAGTTGGCGGCGGCGGCGTATCCCGCCAAGTACGCGGCCTCGTGGGTGTTGAAGACGAGGGCGCGTTCGTTGTCGAGGTTCTTCTTGAACGTCGAGTCGACGAGTGAGTAGTTGATGTCGGCGTTGTCTCTGGCCGAGGCCGAGATCGCGTCGCTGAGCTTGAAGCCGACGCCCATGACGAGGTTGCAGTTCTCGCCGACCATCCCCTCGACGTTGCGGGTGAAGTCGGAGTCGGTCTTGGATTCGGCGGTCTTCGATTTGACCCCGAGGTCTTTGACGGCCTTGTCGAGGCCCTCTTTGGCGGACTGGTTGAAGGATTTGTCGTCCCATCCCCCGAGTCGGAGACGAGGCACGCGTGTAGTCGCCCTTCCCTCCGCCGGACTTGTCTTTGCCGCCGCAGGCGCCCAGCGCCAGTGCCGCAACGCCGAGGATCGCGGCGAGCTTCTGTGTCTTCACGCTTTCTCCTGAGTGTGCATGCGCCGCCGGTGCGGCGCGGGAGTGGGTGCATAAGTGGTGTACGTGCGCCGCGGCGGAACGACGAACGCCGCCGGGCTGATATCCGCCGCCCCGGGGCGCGCAGCTCAGCCAGGTCCGCGAGCCCCGCGGTCCCCAGGGCGTCGACGGCCGCTTTGACCCTCTGCGACTCTCGCGGGTGGTGACGAGCAGGACGTCGTCCGTGTCCACGACGACCACCCCCGGGATACCCACCGCCACGATCGGCTTGCGATTCGCGTAGACGAGGGCGCCGGGCGAGTCGACCTCGACGACCGGCTGGGGCGAGGCGCCGGGGACGACCTGGGCGGCGCGGGCCCTTCGGGGATGACCGCGGCCAGCGAGGCGTAGTCGCCGATGTCCGACCACCCCATGTCCGCCGGGACGACGGCCACTCCCCGATGGCCGCGAGCGGCTCGGCGACCGCCGTGTCGATGACGGCCGGCGCCAGCGGCTCCCAGTACGCCTCGACGGCCTCCTGGCGGCCGTCCCGTCCCACGCCGCCGCCAGGAGCGCAGCGGCTCGGCGATCTCGGGTGGAAGCGTTCGAGCACGTCCATGAGGATCGAGGCCTTGGCGACGAACATCCCCGCGTTCCACAGGTACCTCCCGGTCGCCAGGTACTCGGCCGCGGTCTGCTCGTCGGGCTTCTCGACGAAGGCCGTCACGGCCCTGGCTACCCCGAGCCGGCCGCCCGTCTCGATGTAGCCGTAGGCCGTCGAGGGGCCTCGGGGCGATGCCGATGGTCACGAGGTATCCGTGCCCGGCGGTTTCGACGGCCGCCCGCACGGCGTCCCGGAAGGCTTGTCGTCGTCGCGGATGAGGTGGTCGGCGGCGAAGGACCCGACCACGGCCTCAGGGGTCCCGTTGGGCGATGATCGCCGCGGCCAGGCCGATGGCCCCCATGGTCCCGCGGGCGGAGGGCTCGACGATCACGGACGCCTGAGGGACCTGGGCGGCGACGGCTCGGGCGTGGGCGGCGCCCGTGACGACGGAGATCTGCAGGGGTGAGCTCTTCGAGCCTGTCGACGGTCTGCTGGAGGAGGCTGCGCCCGGCGCCGGTCAGGTCGGCCAGGAACTTCGGCGCGTTCTTGCGCGAGAGCAGCCACAGCCGGCTGCCTGCGCCGCCCGCGGGGACTATTGCGTGAAAGGACATGTGTTTCTCCTGTTCGTCCGGTCCGGCGGCTGTGCGTCGCCTTCGCCGTTGTCGTGTCATGTGTCGTCGGGCCGCGGACGGGTCGGGATCGGGCTCGTCCGGGAGGCGGTCGCGGGGGCCGTCCCTCCGGGATCGGGGACGATCGCGCCGGTGATCGGATTGTGCGGCCACACGAGGGTAGCGGGAACCGAGGCGGTGACGTAGTTCGGGGTCTGCTTGGCGTGCAGCTCCCCGGCGGTGACCGGCTGTAGGGGATCGGCGGGTTGGCCGTGTAGGCGGCGCCGACCAGGACGATGCGGACCGAGATGTTCAGCCACAGCAACAGGGTGGCCAGCGCCGTGAAGGAGGCGAGCAGGAGGTTGCAGGGAGACCATGCCGACCAGGGACGTGCCCAGGAGCCGGAGGATCGAGGTGGCGGCGGCGGTGGCGAGGCCCCTCGCGCCAGGTCGGCGCGCGGCGCCCGGACGCCGGACATGACGCGGACGAGGAAGACGACGATGCCGGCGTCCACCAGCAGCGACAGGAAGAAGCCGGCGATGCGCACTAGCAGGTGAGAGGGGATGCCGAAGAGCTCAGCAGCCTGCCCTCGGCGAACCCGGCCGCCGCGGTCAGCAGGGAGGAGGCGAGGACGCCCGCGGCGAGCACGACGAATCCGGCGAAGGCGCGGAGCTTGAGACGAGGACGCTCTGCTCGAGCGTGGTGATGCCGAACATCGCCTGGATGGAGGAGGCCAGGGACCTCATGACGAGGTGGCCGTCCACACCAGGATGACGCCGGCCGCGGCAGACGCCGGGTTGAGCGAGGGAGCCCAGGACGAGCGAGTCCGGGTCGATCAGGCCTCGGCTGCCGCCGTCGGTGAGGATCCCCGGAAGCGCCGAGTTGACCCCTTGATCGCGTAGTGGCGCAGACGCTCGTTGGATCCCAGGAGCGCCATGAAGACGGTCCAGGCGATCGTCAGCGCCGCGGCGACGAGAAGACGGCCGAATGGGCGACGCCGCCGACGAGCAGCCCGCCGCAGGCGTTCCTGTACCGTGTGAGCGCCCGCGCGATCCGCAGCCGTCTGGCTGCGCGGAGTGCGCGTCGGGCGCGCGCGAGCATCGGCCTGTCGGACGCCACGGGTCACGCGTCGTAGTCGACCACGAGCGGGGCGTGGTCGGAGAACCGGGTCTCGTAGGAGTCGGCGCGGTCGATCCGGTAGCCGGCGGCCCTGCCGGCCAGACCGGGGTCGGCGAGGTGGTAGTCGATGCGCCAGCCGACGTCCCTGGCGAAGGCCTGGCCCCGCTGGGACCACCACGTGTAGGGGCCCTGGCTGTCGGGGTCGAGGGCCCGCTGGACGTCGACGTAGCCGTCCGGCCCGAACCACCGGTCGAGGTAGGCGATCTCGGGGTCGAGGACGCCCGACGTCCTGTTGTGGTTGGGCTTCCAGTTGGCGATGTCGGCCGGGCCGCGGACGACGTTGAAGTCCCAGCCACCAGGAGGCTTCCGGGGGCCTCGGACAGCTCGGCCAGGCGGGCGGTCACGGATTCGAGGTGGGCGTATTTGAGCGCCATCTTCTCCCGGTCGGAGGCGTCGCCCGAGTGCAGGTAGGCGGAGACGACCGTCAAACCGGGCCCCAGGAGGTCGACTTCGAGCCATCGGCCGGTGTCGGCCGGGTGCGAGTCGCCGGCCAGTCCCGCGCGGACCCCGCCGATCTCAGCCCCTTCCTCACCGCGACGAGGACCCCGGCGCGTCCCTTGATGGCGCAGGCGTGCGAGACCGTCTCGTAGGCGTCGCCGACGAGCAGCGGAACGAGGTCGTCGAGGGGCCCGGACCTCCTGGAACAGGAGGACGTCGGCGTCTGCGGCGGCGATCCAGTCCCCATTCCCTTCCTCGCAGCGGCGCGGATGCCGTTGACGTTGCAGGTTGCTATGCGCATGATCTCCTCGGTTGGCGGATTCCACGGCGGGCGCGCGGATCTCCCCGCCGGCCGGACGGCGCCCCGTCGGGCTGCGTGGGCCCTCCGGCGGGTCGCGCGGATTCCCCAGCAGGCTACACGACTGAGGAGGGTCGGGCGGACCGCTCGGCGAGTCCGGCGGCTCTCCGCCAGCCGGACCACGTTGGCCAGCAGCATGGCGCGGGTCATGGGCCCGACTCCGCCGGGGTTCGGCGACGCAGGAGGCGACGTCGCGGACGTCCGGTGCGACGTCCCCGACGATCCGGGCCCTTCCGTCCGGGTCCACGGTCCGGGAGACTCCGACGTCGACGACGACCGCGCCCTCGGCACGCAGTCGGCCGTGACGAGGCGGGGGCTTCCCACGGCGGCGATGACGACGTCGGCTCCGCGGACGATCGCGGGCAAGTCGCGGGTGCGGGTGTGGCAGTTCACGACGGTGGCGTCCACGCCGCGGCGCGACAGCAGGAGTCCGATCGTCCGGCCGACGGTGATTCCGCGGCCTATGACAGCCACGTTCTTCCCGGCCAGGTCGATTCCGTGGCGGTCGAGGAGTTCGAGGACGCCCGCGGGCGTGCAGGGCAGCGGGAAGTCGACGTCCCCGCCGACGCGCAGGACGAGGCGCCCGAGGTTGACGGGGTGCAGGCCGTCGGCGTCGCTGGCGGGGTCGATCGCCTCAGGAGGGGGCTTCCTCGACGCCGGCCGGCAGCGGCAGCTGGACGATGTATCGGTGCAGGCCGGGTCGGCGTTCAGGCGGTCGACGGCGCGCGCGACGTCCTCCTGGGCGGCGGTGGCCGGGAGGTCGACGCGTATGGAGGCGATGCCGACCTGGGCGCAGTCGCGGTGCTTGCCGGCCACGTAGGCGACCGAGCCGGGTCCTCCCCACGAGCACCGTTCCGAGGCCGGGGGCCGCGCCGCGTTCGGCGAGCCTGGCGACGCGGGCCGCGAGCTCGGATTTGAGGGCGGCGGCGGTCGCCTTGCCGTCGAGGATCCGGGCGGTCATCAGGGCCGCCCCGGTCTGGTCGGAGGCCCGGGTAGAGGGGAGCCGTCGGTCAGGGCGGGCGACGCGGGCGCGCAGGAGGGCACGTCCGCAGCCGTCCCGGCAGCCAGGAGCGGTGGCGATGACGTCGGCGACTTCGGTGAATTCGCGGGCGCCGAATCCGCGGGTGGCCAGGGCGGGCGTGCCGATGCGCAGGCCGGAGGAGATTCTGGCGGGCCGAGGGTCCCACGGGACGGCGTTGCGGTTGACAGTGATGCCCACGTCGTGGAGGAGTCTTCGGCCTGTCTGCCGTCCATCGAGGAGTTGCGCAGGTCCACCAGGACGAGGTGGACGTCGGTGCCGCCGGTGACCAGGCCGATGCCGGCCTCGGCGACGTCGGGGGCGTTGAGCCGTTCGGCGAGGATCTTCGCCCTTCGACGGTGCGGGCCTGCTTGTCTGTGAACGCCTCGGTTCCGGCGAGTTTGAGGGCGACGGCTTGGCGGCGACGACGTGCATGAGCGGCCCGCCCTGCTGGCCAGGGGAAGACGGCGGAGTTGAGCTTCTTGGCGTGGGAAGCGGCGTCGCGGGAGAGGATCATGCCCGATCAGGGGACCGCCGAGGGTCTTGTGGATGGTGGTTGTCACGGCGTCCGAGTGCAGGGACAGGGATTGGGGTGGAGCCCGGCGGCGACGAGCCCGGCGAAGTGCGCCATGTCGGTCCATGGTAGAGCGCCGACTTCGTCGGCGATGGAGCGGAAGGCGGCGAAGTCGAGGTGGCGCGGGTAGGCGGACCAGCCGGCGATGATCATCTTCGGACGGGCGGCCAGGGCCCGTTCGCGCACCATGTCCATGTCGATGCGGAAGGTCTCGGGGTTCGGGCCGTAGGCGCGATCGTGTGGTTCTTCCCGGAGAAGTTGATCTTCATGCCGTGGGTGAGGTGCCCGCCGTGGGCGAGCTCCAAGCCCATGACGGTCTCGCCCGGGCAGACGAAGGCATGGAAGATCGCGGCGTTGGCCTGGGCCCCGGAGTGCGGCTGGACGTTCGCGTAGTCGGCGCCGAAGAGGGCCTTGGCGCGTTCGATGGCGAGGGCCTCGACTTTGTCGACCTCTTCGCAGCCCCCGTAGTATCGGCGGCCCGGATAGCCTTCGGCGTACTTGTTGGTCAGCACCGACCCCTGGGCCTGCAGGACGGCCCGGGGCACGAAAGTTCTCCGAGGCGATCATCTCCAGGGTGTCCCGCTGCCGGGAGAGCTCGGCCTCGATGGCAGCGGCGACCTCGGGTCGACGGTCGAGATGGGCTGGTTGAACGCTGGGTCGGCCATTGGTCCTCCTCCGATTGGGTTCTGTTCAAGGCTACCGGATGGGCCGAGCCGTCGAACGGACCGGATCGCCGCACGAGCGGGCCGAAGGCCGCAGGAGCCTCGGAGAGGCTCAGCCTTCCCCACCTCGAGCTCCTCTTTCAATGTTTTGACTTCCAAACGATTGTAGTCGAGCATAGACAGATAGAATTCATGGAATGACGGAAAGCGATCGATTTCGTCGCCTGAAAGCCATACAGCAGTTCCGGCGTTTGGATTGCCGGGTATTATGAGAACAAATGTATCGACATTATGCGTGTCGGTAGCTACGGGCAAGAGATTCTTCTGAGTCAAGCCACTGGCCTTCAGCGGGCTCATATTTCAACATAAACTCCACGTTATACATGATGCTACGATGAATGTCGCTGGCATTCAGTAAATCGTGTAGAGGAAGTACATCGACATATTGATAGAAACAGTTCCATCCATTGGCATATAGAAGGAAATCCTTATAATCTTCAGGAAATTCAAACCCGAGTCGTCTCTCTGCGTCTTTTACCTGCTGTAAATTAACGCGAACTTCAGTGAGATAATACTCCCATACATGATTAAGATATACTTTTTCACGTTGTTGAAGAATCTGCACATTAGTCACAATAACGGTTTTTCCAATCAATAGGATCACCCTTTTTAACCATAGAGCCCTCCATCTGACGAAAGCCGAACCGTCGGGCCCGCGCGGCCCTAGGGCCGCCTCGACGATCGCCTGGGCGGCGGCTATCGGCCCGTCGTGGCTGAGGGAGACGTGGATGCGGGCCCGGCCCACCGATTCGGCGAAGGCCCGCGCCGCCTCGCCGTGAAGGGCGATGGCGGGGCGATGCCGGGGTCGGAGACGATCTCGATCTCGTGCCAGGCGACGTGGCCCATCACGGGCGGGCTGCCGTGCAGGGCCGCGCTCCACGCCTTGACGAAGGCTTCCCTGGCCGCCCAGCGCGCCGCCAGGTGCCGCGCCTCCTCGAGGCCGACCGCCGCGCCGACCCGCCCAGAGGTGGCCGGCTGCCCGGCGCAGGCGCGCGCGGACCCGGCGGCCCGGGGATCGGGCCTCCGCCCGGCGCCGCGACGCCGTTCGCGTCTGCCGGCCGGGGGCCTCCCGGCAGGTACGGTGCCGTCCGACCCCGGATCGCACCGTCCCGACCCAGCGCCACCGGGGCGTGCGCGGCTGCCCGCGAGGCGGGCCTCGCGCCGTTCGCGGGCGGTGAAGACGCGCGCGAAGGACGTGCCCGGTTCGTTCAGCTGCGCGGCGAAGGCCTCGACGTCGACGACGTCGAGGCCCGTGCCGAGATTCCCACGCCCGGGGTCACCGAGGCCTTCGGGTAGAATCCGTCGGAGCCCGGGCGAGCCGATCCGTCCAGGAGCATGGCCACCTCGTCGGCGTGGGCGCCCCGCCGGAGAAGCGGCGGTCCTTGATGGGCTCGTACAGGCTGACGCGGCCGAGCATGGCCTCCTCGAGCAGACGCCGCCCGGCCCGGGTCCGCCCAGCCGCCCGGCGCTTCCACTCCTCGACGCGGTCGGCGCCGTGGGCGCGTTCGACGGCGGCCTCGAAGGCTCCGGGGCGGCCAGCGCCAGGAGCGCCGAGACGTGGCCCGGAAGCCGAGCGAGGAGATCAGGCCCGCCTTGACGCCCTCGTGCTGGAAGGGGCTGCGCGGCCAGACGAGGAAGAGTCCTCCTCGAAGACGGGGTCCATGCAGTCCAGCGCCATGTTGCCGGGGATCAGGCCGCTGGCGAAGATCTGGGTCAGGCCCGCCAGCTGGAAGAGCGCGGCGCCGCCCTTGAATGCCCCGTGAGGGTCTTCTGGGAGACGACGTAGAGCGGGTTGCCTTCGCTGCGGCCCAGCGCCTGGGCGATCAGGGAGTGCAGTTCGGCCTCGTTGGGGTCGTTGGCGTTCGTCGACGTGTCGTGCTTGGAGACGACCGAGATGTCGTCCGCGGAGACTCCCAGGGCCGCGAGGTTGCCCGCCAGGCGCGAGTCCGTCCACCGCGGGCGGCGGCCAGCGCTCCCAGGCCGGGGGCCGGGATCGAGTGTGGGCGCCGTCGGCGAAGGACTGGGCGTAGCCGACCACGGCGAGCACGGGCAGGCCGAGCTCCTCGGCCAGGTCCCCGCGGGCCAGCAGGACGGTGCCTCCGCCCTGGCCCTCGATGAAGCCGCCGCGGCGCAGGTCGCCGGCGCGAGGTAGAAGCGCTCGGGGATGCCCTTGGCGGCCAGCGCGGCCGTGTCGGCCGTCGCGCTCATGTCGCCGAAGCCGGTCACCGACTCGATGCTAATGTCGTCGATGCCGCCGGCCACCACGAACGAAGCCTTGCCGGCGGCGATCTTGTCGACCGCCTCCTCGACCGAGACCGCGGCGGTCGCGCAGGCGCCGACCGGGTGGATCATCGACCCGTACCCGCCGACGAAGGACTGCATCGTGTGCGCGGCGATGACGTTGGCGAGCGCCTCCTGGAGGAGGTCCTGGGGGCGCTCCCGGCCCCGGAACCGGTCGATGTAGAAGCGGCGCATGGAGGTCATGCCGCCGAAGCCGGTGCCCTGGGTGGAGGCGATCTCGCTGGGGTGGACGGCCTGCAGCGGCTCGCCCGGAGAAGCCCGCGCCGACGAAGGCGTCCACGGTCGTCAGCATGTTCCAGATGGCCATGCGGTCGATCGACTCGATCATCGAGGCCGGGAAGCCCCTCAGTGCGACGGGTCGAAGCCGGTCGGGATCTGCCCGCCCACGGTGCGGGGAGGCGTCGTGCGGCGCGGCACGTACGTCAGGGCGCCGGCCTTGCGGGTGACCGTCCACTCGTCGTCGACGAGGGCGACGGTTGTCGTCTCGGGGTCGGCTTCGGCGTGCGCGCGGGCGGCGGCCTCGTCGGCGACGGTGAAGGTCACGTCCGACTCAGGCGCACCGGCGCGATGTCGATGGACCCCCAGGTCGGCCAGCGGCCCGTCGTCGATGAACGAGCGGATGCCGCAGCGGGCGACGACCTCGTCGCGGTAGCGCTCGTAGACCTCCTCCTCGGGGACGAGCGCGCCGGAGGCGTCGTACCAGCCCGACTTCGGGTGTCGTGCCAGGTGAGCAGGCCCATCATCCACGCCAGTTCGAGGACGCCCGCGGCGGTCATCTCGACGTCGCCGGAGCGCTGGATGCCCAGGCTCGGCGGCGAGCCCGCGTGCGCGAGACCCCACGGGCCCACCTCGGCCACGCCGACCACGACCACGAGGTCCTCGGGTCGGGCCGTGCCGGAAGCGAAGGCCTCGCGGGGGGCTGCGTGCTCTTCCGGCCCGTCGACGTTCGCCAGGGGCGGGCACGGTGCGCGCCTCGGGCGCGGCGTCCACCGCGGGGCGGGAAGTCGGGGCGCAGCCGGCGCAGGTCGACCTTGTCCAGGCCGCCGGTGAAGTCGGCGACGACCGGCTCGCGCGCGGCCGCCTCGCGGGCCTCGCCCGCGCACAGGCCGACCAGTTCGGCCGAGATCTCGGAGGTGTCCCACGTGCGCACGCCCGCCGCCTCGACGGCGGCCACGAGCAGGTCGTTGCGTCCCGATGAGCCCGGTGCCCCGCACCCAGCCGATGATGGCGTGGGCGATGGACACGCGCCTGCCCCACCGTTCGACGGCCCCTTGTTGACGATGGCGTCGAAGGCCGCCTTGACCTCGCCGTAGGCTCCGTCCCCGCCGAAGGTTCCGCGGTTGGGCGAGCCGGGCAGGACGACGTGCAGGCGGTGGCCGACGTGGGTGTCCTCGCCGATGCGCGAAAGCCCGCCGATGAGCCGTTCGACGCCCCACAGCAGGACGCGGGCCTGGTTCTCGGCGGCCGTCCCGGCCTCCTCGAGCGATCCGGAGACCGGAGGGGCGGCGAAGGGAAGAGGATGTCGGGGACCATGGCGGGCTTGAGGACGGTCGAGGAGGCTCCGATGGTCGCCCTCTGCTCGGCCCCCGACCCATTCGATGAGCGCGTCGATGTCGCGCAGGCTGGCTGGGTTGGCCGGGACGAGCCAGAGTTCGGCGTCGCCCCGGGCGCTCTCCCGGTAGAGCCCGGCGGCCCACGTCAGCCGTGCGGGTCGACCCCGCGAGGACGTGGCGATGACGGTCGCCCCGCCGGCCAGGAGCCTGGCGGCCACCGCGCCGGCGATCGAGCCCGGGGGCGGCGCCGGTGATGACCGCGACCTGCCCGGAGAAGGCTCCCGGGGTCGCGTCTGCGGCGGCCCGGGCTATGGCCTCGGGCGCTCGGCGTGCTCGGGGCGGCGCTGGCGTGCCAGCGGGCCTGCCGGGCGACTTCCTCCCCGACGCCTTCGAAGTTGCCGTCGACCTCGTATCCGGCGGCGATGCGTGCGACGTCTTGCGCGCACTCGCCCACCGGTCGTTCAGGCGCACGGCGCGATCGGGGTCGAAGGCCGGCTTGACGAACGACTCCCAGCCGTCGCCGAGCTCGGCCGACACGGCCTCGCGCAGGGCGAGGTCCTCGCCGTCGGGCGTCTCGGCTGCAGGCTGCTCCTTGCCGAGGGCGGGCGAGGAGGGTGCGGGCGGATTCGGCGAGCGCGTCGGTCAGGTGGCCGGTGACGGCCTGGAGGGCGGCCGGGTCGACGGTTCCCCCGCTCGAGCCCGCCGAGGGCTTGGCGAGGGCGACGCCGCGGCGGGCCGCGACCTGGGCGACGGCCTCGTCGATCATCGCGTCGAACTTCTTCGACGGGGCGATCGTGGCGAGATCGCCTCCGCGCATCGACTTGCCCTCGCGGCTGCCCAGGACGAGCGCCACGCGACGTGCGTCGCCCAGCCCGGGCCGAGGCCCCACGCCGAGGAGAGGTAGTCGGCCGCGGGAGGGCTTGCGCCCGCCGCGCCCGCGACCTGCCGGAGCTTGCCGGAGATCGCCTCGGTCAGGTACTTGCCGAAGGGCTTGTACCCGTGGGCTCCCCGACCACTCCGGGCCGCAGCTTGGACAGGGGCGCCTCGGCGGCCCCGTCCATGGAGGCCAGTCCGAATTCGGCCGTCAGGTCCATGAGGATCTGGTTGCGCTTGGAGGAGACGCCGTTGGCCAGGGTCTCCACGGAGTCCGCGTCGGCGATCTGCTCGGGACGGATCTTCGTGTGCAGGGCGAGGAGCGCGTCGAGGGCGTCGCCCGCGGTGAACTCGGCGTCGGGCACGTCCGCCGGGGCCGCCGGTGCGGCCGGGGCTGCAGGGCGCAGCCGAGACCGCAGGGAGCGGCCGCCAGGCTCGGAGGCCGGCTGCGCGGATGGCTCGGCAGCGGCCTCCTCGGAGGCGGCCGCGACGTCCTCGCGGCGCACGCGCGCCGCGTCGCGGGCCACGTTGAGCACGGTGACGTCCGCTCCGGCGGCTGCGACCGTGCGCGCGGCTATGTTCGCCAGGGTCGGCGATTCGGCCAGGCCGATCTCCACCCATTCGGCCACGCCCGCGTCCAGCAGCACCTGCTGGGTCTCGATCCACCGCACCGGGAGGCGAACTGCCAGGCGAGGAGCTCTGATGAGGAGCGTGCACCACCCTGTCCCGGTCGGCCGCGAGGTTGCCCTCGAGAGTCCTCGACGAGCTCGGCGACGGCTTCGGAGGGCGCGACGTCCAGGATCGAGCGGGCGAAGTCCTCGGTGAGCTCGAAGGGCCGGGCGACGAGGTTCGGGATGTAGCGCCCGACGAGGGGCCTCGGGTCGATCGACTGGGGAAGGAGGTCCTCCAACAGCCCCCGGAAGTCGGGGACGCCTCCGCGCAGGACCCGCGAGTGGAAGGGGACGTCGATGCCGGGGATGAGGATGAAGGACGCCTTGCCCCCGGCCTCGCGGGAACGGCGGTTGGCGTCCTCGGCCAAGGCCTCAAGGCCCGCGACGGTCCCGGCCACGGCGTACTGCTGGCCCCTCCAGGTTGAGGTTGACGACTTCCGGAACTCGCCCGTCCGCTCGGAGATCGACTCGACGTAGCCGACCACGTCGCGCTCGCCGAACTGGTTGGGGCGCAGCGCCCCGAGGCGAGTAGTCGGGCGTCCCTCGGCGTCGCGCGGGACGAGGTTGTGCATGGTCGAGCCGCGCTGGAAGACGATCTCAGGACGGCTTCCAGGGGAAGACCTCGGCGTAGGGCCGACAGCGCCGTGTACTCCCCGAGCGAATGGCCGGCGAACCGCGCGCCCTTGACCAGGGCGCCCTCGTCGGCCAGGCGCTCGGTCTGCGCTGCGGCGACGGTCGCCAGGGCGACCTGGGTGAACTGGGTGAGGTTGAGCAGGCCTTCGGGTGGTGGTAGCGCACGCCGTTGGCGACGAGCTCGCGCGGATTGTCGCGCACGACCGCCAGGATCGAGAAGCCGAGCTTCTCGCGGGTGTGAGCGTCGGCCCGCTCCCACGTCCGGCGGGCGGCGGGCGAGACCGCGCGCTCGTCGAGGGCCATGCCCTGGGCCTGGATCCCCTGGCGGGTACAGGTAGGCGGTGGACGGCGCGGCGACGGCACTCGCTCGCCGTGGCGACCACGACCCCGTCGGCGGTGCACGTGACCTCCAGGGCCAGCCCGCCGCCGCGCACGCCCGACCCTCTCGACGCGCACCTCGATCTTCGCCCCTGAGGGGACGATGGCGAACATGCGGTAGGTCCAGCCGAGGATCCGGGTGCCGACGATGGACTGGGTGAGGGTATTCGGCGGCGGCGCGCGCCACATGCCGTGGACGATCGGCTCTCGACGCCGGCGAAGGCGGCGCCCGCGCGAGGTGTGGATCGGGTTGTAGTCGCCGGAGACCATCGCGAAGGCGGTCATGTTCGTCGGTGCCGTCACCGTCGCGGTGCCCAGGTGGGACCTGGGGGTCTCCACGACGTCCACGACGCGCCGCGCGCGTCTGGGTCGGCCAGGGCCTCCTCCCCGATGCGGCCGCGCATGGCGAAGCGGTCGACGAAGAAGGCGACCTCGCGGCAGAGTCGTCCACGACCCGGGTCTCGATGCCGATCACCCGGCCCGCGCCGGTGTCGGAGACGCCCGTGGCGTGAGACGCGGCGGTCAGCTGCCCGTCCAGTTCCTCGACGGGCACGCGCAGATGCTCGCTGTGGTCGAGGTGGACGGCCAGGAACAGGGCCTTCGACGACCGGGTACCCGTTGAGCTTCGCGGCCCCGATCGCGCCGTAGATCGTCGGCCAGCACGAGCCGAAGAGCGAGCTGGGGACGGCCCCGGCGGTGGCCGTGTCGCCCGGCGCACACTAGGGGCGTGGGCCGAGGCGGCGTCGGCGTCGAGTGGAAGGTGAAGCTCTCGCCGTCGTCGGGCAGGGGATGCGATGGGGTGCCGCCGATCGAGGAGGCCCCACCCCGGCAGTGGCCTCCAGGAGCCCGCGCATGGCGGCTCCCAGGCGGGCGTCGTCGACGATCGGGTAGGCTCCGGTCCCGGCGCCGTCGGGGACGGTCAGGGGATGCGGATCTCGGTGACGGCGTGCGCCTGGGCGCCGGTCCCGTCCCAGATCGAGTCGAAGGGGACGGCGATCTCCCATCCGCCGTCGCCGTTCTCTCAGCCGGGCCCCGTCGATCCGGGCCGGGTTGTCGGTGAGGTGCCCGCGCCAGACGATGTGACTGCGCGAGGCGAGGTAGCCTTCGACCGTCTCGGCGATGCGGCTGAACGCGGGCGTCGCCTCGCCCAGGGCGTTTGACGGCCGCCTCCTCGTAGCGGAGAGGATCTCCGCGACGGGCTCGTCGAGCCGCTTGACCCAGGCGACCGAGACGGGGCCGGGATGATGCGCACGGCGTCGGCCGCGTAGCGGGGTCGTGCGACTGCCACAGCGTGTCCGAGGCCCAGCGGCGCGAGATGTCCGCGTCGATGACGGGGACGAACGGCACCGGCTGAGGGTATTTGCGCGTCAGGTCCACGAAGAAGGCGGCGTCGGCGGGCGTGACGCAGAGGGTGTCGGCCTTCGCAGGCGGCGGCGAGCTTCTCGATGGCCGCGGCGGGATCGTCAACCGGCCCGTCGAAGACGCTCGGCCAGGCGCCGTGGTCGGCCTCGCACAGGCGCCCCTCGACCCGGTCGAGCAGTTCGGCGAAGCGCTGGCCGATGGACTCGTCCCACCCACGGGTAGGCGAGTTCGACGTACCCGCTCGAGCATCCGGCGGTAGGTCATCCTCGATGTCGCCGAAGTAGGGCTTGGCGGTGCGGCTGAGCGCCTCGACGATCTCGTCGCGGCGCGCGGCGATAGCGCGCTCGTCGGAGCCGACCTCGGCCAGGAGGCGGGAGCACGCGGCGCTGGCGTTGGCGACCTCGTAGATGTCGGCGTGCAGCTGGGACAGGCCCGAGGTCATGCCGCCGCGGACCTCTCGCGCCGCACCCACGTGCCCTCCTCGATGCCGGGCGTCTCGACGAGAGCCGCTTGACCTGCGAGGTTCGTCGCGGCCTCGCGGGACGCCATGAGGGCGTGCCGATGAACACCCCGTCGACGGGCATGGCGTAGCGTCCTGCCGCGAGCGCCCACGAGCCGTCCAGGTAGGAGGCGGCGACCTCGGGTCGCCCAGCCCCCCGCCGACGCACAGGACGACGCCGGCGTGGCGCAGGTCGGCGTAGGGTGGCCAGGAGGAGCTCGTCGAGGCTCTCCCACGAGTGGTGGCCTCCGGCCTGCCCGTCCTCGATCATGGCGATGAGCGGGATGTCGGCGCCGCGCTCGTCGAGCTCCCGGGCGATGGCGATGACCTGCCGGATCTGCCCGACGGTCCCGGGCTTGAAGGCGACGTAGGGGAATCCCTCGGATCGCAGGCGCAGGACGAGCTCGACGGCCTCCTCCAGATCCGGCACGCCGGCGGAGATGACGACGCCGTCGATGGGGGCCCCGGAGCCGCGCTTGCGCGAGACGAGCCGTCGCGAGCCGAAGTGCAGGTCCCACAGGTAGGGGTCGAGGAACATGGCGTTGAACTGGGCGGCGCGCCCGGCTCGAGCCTGTCGGCCAAGCCCGCGAGGTGGTCGGAGAGGGATCTCCTCGCTCACCTGCCCTCCCCGGCCATCTCCACCCAGTGGCCGGCGTTGTCGCGGCGGCGACGATGTCGGGTTCGACGGTGGTGGGGTCATGCCTCCACGAGATGGCCGAGCGCCCGGTCAGGCGGGTGAAGGCGGTCTCAGGGACGTCCTTCCCGTCGATCCTGCGGGTGCGCGGCGCGAAGTCCGCTCAGTCCTCCGTGCGGGTCTCTCGGGGCCGGCCGGCGCCAGGTCGTCGCGGGCGGGCGAGGGTCCCGGCCTCGACGTAGGCGGCGCCCGACCCGGCCAGGTTGTCGACGGCGATGCGGGCCAGGCGGTGCCCGGGCCGACGTTGACGACCACTCCTCCGGCGGGCACGGTCGCGCGCGTCTGCGCGGCCCAGTCGAGCCTGTCGGTCAGGCAGGCGCGGGTCAGGCCCTCGACGTCGCCCAGGCCGCATCTGCCCGCCCAGTCGAGGACCTGGGCGACGGCCGGCTCGAGGAGCGGGCTGTGGAAGGGGCCGACACGTCGAGGAACTGGCTGGAGGCCTCACTCGCCCTCGCCAGGGCGGCCCAGATCGGGCGGGAGGCCAGCCACGACCACGTCGGTGGCGGTGTTGACGATGCCGACCGTCACGTTCTCGGGCAGGCTGAGCTTGGCCGGGTCGACGCCGAGCAGGGCGAGCATGGGGGTGGCCTCTCCTGCGGGGAGGGCGCCTGCGCGCAGCGTCTGACGGGCCGTGGCAGCCCCAGGAGGCGGGCCAGGGCGTACAGGCGCACGGGGTCCGAGTCGGTGGCCGCCGCGCCGAGGACCCCCTGCGAGTGTCCGAAGGCGGCGTCGGGCTCGGAGCCGATGGCCTCGGCGATGTCGAGATGAGCGCCGTACTGGGCGAGGAAGATCCCGGGCATGGACGTCGCGGGGCTCGCCGGGGCTCCGACCGGGTCGGCGATGAGGTCGAAGCTGCCGGAGACGGACAGCAGCTCCGGGGGCGACGGGGGCCAGGAGCGCCTCGCCGGCGTCGCGCACCCCGGCGAGGCGCTCGGCTAGGGCCGGGTCCGAGACCAGGCTCGGCCAGCTCGGTCCCGCCAGGGAGTGGCCTGGCCGGAGAAGTGCGCGATCCATCGCTGCGAATGCTGGGAAGTCATGCGTAATACCTTTCGAGTGCTCACATCGGGATGTTGCCGTGGCGGCGGAGACCGGGGTGGGACCGGTCCCTTCGAGCGGAGGATCCGCAGGGAGGAGACGATGCTCGATCGGGTCGTCTCAGGCGTGATGATCGCGTCGAGCTCGCCGCTGGCGACGGACAGATAGTTGACGTTCTCGCGGGTGTACTCCTCGACGAGCTGGCTCTTGACTTCGTCCACGTCGCGGCCCTCCTCGGCGGCGGCCTTGAGCTCGCGCCGCCCGGTGATGGCCACGGCCCCTTCGGCTCCCAGGACGGCGATCTCCGCGCCGGGCCAGGCGAAGTTGAAGTCTCCGCCCAGGGACTTCGAGCCCATGACGATGTAGAGCGCCGCCGTAGGCTTTGCGCAGCACGACGGTCATGAGCGGGACGGTGGCGTTCGCGTAGGACCAGATGAGCTTGGCCCCGCGCCGGATGATGCCCGCCTGCTCCTGCTCGGTGCCGGGCCGGTATCCCGGGACGTCCACCAGCGTGACGACGGGGACGTTGAAGGCGTCGCAGAACTGGACGAAGCGCCCGGCCTTCTCGGACGCGTCGACGTCGAGGTCCCGGCCTCGCACAGGGGCTGGTTGGCGACGATGCCGACGGACTCGCCGTCCATGCAGGCGAAGCCCACGACGATCGACGGGGCGAAGAGCTCCTGCACCTGGACGAATTCGCCGTAGTCGACGATCGAGCGGATGACGTCGGTCATGTCGTAGGGCTGTTTGGACGACTCGGGGACGAGGGAGCTCAGGGCGGCGGCGTTCGCGGCGTCCTCGGGGCTCTCCCGATAGTCCCAGCGGCGGGCCGCGCCGTCGCAGTTGGCGGGCAGGTGGGTCAGCAGCGTGCGCGTGTAGTCGAGGGCGTCGGCCTCGTCGTCGGCCAGGTAGTGGGCGACGCCCGACTGGAAGTTGTGGACGACCGCCCCGCCCAGGTCTTCGAAGCTCACGTCCTCCCCGGTGGTCGCGCGCACGACGTCGGGACCGGTGACGAACATGTGGGAGTTGTCGCGGGTCATGACGATGAAGTCGGTCAGGGCCGGGCGATGAACAGCTCCACCCGCGCAGGGGCCGAGGATCACCGAGACCTGCGGGATGACCCCGAGGCCTCGCACGTCTTCTTGAAGATGCGCCCGTACTGGGACAGGGCGATGACGCCCTCCTGGATGCGAGCCCCGCCCGAGTCGAGCATGGCGACGACGGGGATGCGCAGCTCGAGGGCCTTGTCCATGAGGGCGATGATCTTGTCGCCCTCGACCTTGCCGAGGGTTCCTCCTCGGATGGAGAAGTCCTGGGCGTAGACGGCCACGGTGTCCCCGCTGACCGTCCCGAAGCCGGTGATGACGCCGGCGCCCGTGTAGCCCTCGGCCATGTTGCCGCCGGCGAACTGGCCGATCTCGGTGAAACTGCCGTCGTCGAGGAGCTCGGCGATGCGCTCGCGGGCCGTCAGCTTGCCCACCGAGTGCTGGCGGACCTCGGCCTTCTCCCGCGCCAGGGCGGACAGGCCCTCCTGGTAGGCGGCGAAGTCGTCGCGGTGGACCCGATGGGCCGTGAGGGTCCATCGTCTCGCGACGTGTCCGGAAGCCGCCGGAGCGATGTCAGCGTCATTGGTTCTCCTTCGCGGTTTCCCCGGCGCGCGTGACGCGCACGAGGGGCTGGAATGCGGATACGTTCTGGCCGCCGGTGACGGCTATGTCGGCCACGGTGCCGTCGTAGGGCGCGTGGACGTAGCTCTCCATCTTCATGGACTCGAGGACGACGAGCAGGTCGCCGCGGGAGACCCGCTGCCCGGTCTCCACGCACACCCGCACGACGATCGCCTGGATCTGCGAGTTAACCATGCCGGTCGGGTCGACGAGTTCGCCGGATCGGGCGTCGCTGCGGGCCTCGCTCCCCCTCGCAGGGGCTGGACGCCGCGGTGGTGGGCCCTGCCCCGCCCCGCGAACATGGTGCGGGGCACGGTCAGCTCCATGCGGCGCCCGTCGAGTTCGACGACGAAGGTCGCCCGCTCCTCCGCCTGAGCGGGGGGCCGGCGGGCTGCGACAGGGGCGGCCGGCCTGACGCCGAGCTCCGCGGCTGCACGGGGTCCGACAGCCGCGGGAGGATCGAGTCCTCGAACCACCGCGTCGAGGGGACGTGGGGGAGAACTCGTCGAGCGCGACGACCGACGAGTAGAGGGCGGCGGGCGTCGCGACTCCTTTGATGTCGAGTTCGGCCAGTGCTCGGCGGGCGCGGGCGATGGCGGCCTCGCGGGTCGGCGCCGTGACGACGAGCTTGGCGAGCATGGGGTCGAAGTCCGGGGTGACGGTCACGCCCTCGTTGATCCCCGATTCGATGCGCACGCCGTGCCCGAGCGGCCAGCGCAGCCGCGTGACGGTGCCGGTGGAGGGGATCATGCCGCTGGCCGGGTCCTCGCAGGTGATGCGGAATTCGAAGGAGTGGGCGCGCGGAGCGAGCGCCTCGGCCATGGGCTCGCCGGAGGCGACGTGCAGCTGCTGTTCGACCAGGTCGAGGCCGGTCACCTCCTCGGAGACGGTGTGCTCGACCTGGAGCCGCGGGTTGACTTCGAGGAAGCTGACGCGCCCGTCGCCCTCGACGAGGAACTCGCACGTTCCCAGGCCGACGTATCCGACGGCCTCGAAGACCGCCTCGACCAGTCGACGAGGGTCTCCTCCACGCCCTCGGGCAGGGGCCGGGGCGGGGCCTCCTCGATGAGCTTCTGGTTGCGCCGCTGCACCGAGCAGTCGCGCGTGGAGATCACGGCGAAGCTCCCGTGGGAGTCGCGGGCGCACTGGGTTTCGACGTGGCGGGCCGTGCGGATGAACCGCTCGACGAAGAATCCGTCGGTCTCGTGCCCGTGGGCTGCGAAGAAGAGGTCGAGGTCCTCGTCGGACTCCATGACGGTGATGCCGCGCCCGCCGCCGCCGTCGGCTTCTTCGTGACGATCGGGTACCCGTTGGCCGCCACGAAGTCGTTGACGGTCCGGGAGGTCACCGGGCCCGAGATCCCGGCGACCGGGAGCGACGTCGACCGACTCGGCGAGCCGCCGGGCCTTGATCTTGTCGCCGAGGGCGTCCAGGACCTGCGGGAGGGGCCGATCCAGACGATTCCGGCGTCGAGGACGGCCTGGGCGAAGCCAGGGGATCTCGGAGAGGAACCCGTAGCCCGGGTGGACGGCGTCGGCGTGGCTCCTGGCCGCGACGTCGAGGAGCTTGTCGGCGTTCATGTACGTCTCGGCGTACGCCGTTCCGCCGAGCGCGTAGGCTTCGTCGGCTTCGGTGACGAACTGGGCGTCGCGGTCGGAGTCCGCGTACACGGCGATGGACGTGATCCCCAGGTCGCGGGCCGTTCGTATGACGCGCAGGGCGATCTCCGAGCGGTTGGCGACGAGAACGCGGCTGATCAACGGGTTTCTCCTTCCGCATGGGGCTGCATGCCCAGAAGCGATACCTCGCCGGCGGTGACGGTCTGCACGCCGGCGTCTGTCCGGGATTGAAGGGAGGCGTCGGGCAGGAGGCGCAGCCCCTCCCCGACGACGGGCTCGAGCCGGGGGCGTCCCACCGTGATCCCCGGCCGGAGGGTCTCGGTCACGGCGTTGGCCTCGGCCACCAGGCCCGCGGCCTCGGGGTCCCCGGTCTCGGCGAGGGGCGCCGAGGCGCCGGTGAAGGCCGTCGAGCCACGTGGCGACGAGCGGGTCGCGCTCGGGGACCGCCAGGCCGGCCGTCAGAAGGGAGGCCGAGGTCGCGGTGGGAAGCTCCGCGGCGGTCAGGGAGAGGTTGAGCCCCCAGCCGAGGACCGCGGCGATGCGCCCGTCGCGGCGGCCGCACACCTCTCCGAGCAGGCCGCCGAGCTTTCGCGGCCCGGGTCCGTGACGGCCACGACGTCGTTGGGCCAGGAGACGGCGACGGCCCGCCGATCCTTCGGGCAGGCGTGGATCCGCACCGATTCGAGCGCGGCGCAGGCGCTCGCCAGGGCGGTCCAGGCCATGTGGTCGGCGACGGATTCGGGCAGTTCGATCAGAACGGAGACGAGGAGGGACTTGCCGGGATGCGAGTGCTACGTCCTGCCGATCCGGCCGCGGCCCGCCGTCTGATCGTCGGCGATCATGGCGGTTCCGGGCGGGACGGCTCCCTCCCGCCAGAGTTCGGCGAGGTCGTCCTGGGTGGATCCGGTCAGTTCGGTGTGGAGGACGACGGGGCCGCGTCTCCGGCGAGGGGAACCACGCACGTCCGATGTCGCGGATGCCCTCGGCTTGCGATCCGGTCAAAGACAGCTCCCCTCTGTTCCGCTGGACGGGCACGTCGTGGCGGCAAGCGGCCGCCGGATTCTTCCTACCAGAAAGTAGGTTACCGCACCGTACTTAATTTCGCTCGTCTCCGATCGCGGCGTGCACACCGCGGCCGGTGCCGATGCCGGGCACGAGTGCCAACATACCATCGACGCGACCCGGCATCGCGGGGTTTTCATGCCACCGGCGTCAGTCGGAGGCGAAACCGCTGGTGATAGACGGCACAACGGTGGGCGGGATCCGGATCCCGCCCACCGTTGTATGCCGTGTGGAGCATCGCGAGCTCATCGGACGCCGCAGCGCAGAGACTCGTCTCCCGAGTCGACGGCCTGCGCGCTCACTTGATGAGGCCGAGCGCTCGGACCGCGTCGAGCTCCCTCCTGGGCCGCCTTGATGTTGTGGTCGATCCCGGCGCGCGTGCGCTCGGAGACGTCCAGTCCGTCGACGATCGCCCACTCGCCGCCCCTGGCCGTGGCCGGCATTCCGAAGATGAGGCCTTCGGGCACGCCGTAGTGCGATCCGTCCTGGTAGACGCCCGGGGTCACCCACTCGTCCGTGCCGTTGACCCAGTCGTGGACGTGGTCGATGGCCGCCGAGGCCGCCGAGGCCGCCGAGGAAGCGCCGCGCGCTTCGATGATAGCCGCTCCGCGCTTGGCGACGGTGGGGACGAAATGGGATTCGAGCCATTCGGAGTCCACGAGGTCGGCGGCGGGCTTGCCGCCGACGGTGGCGTAGGAGACGTCCGGGTACTGGTCGGCGGAGTGGTTGCCCCACACCACCATCTTCTCGATGTCGGCGACGGCCGCGCCCGTCTTGGCGGCCAGCTGCGAGATGGCCCGGTTGTGGTCGAGCCGCATCATGGCGGTGAAACGCGATCAGGGGACGTCGGGGGCCGAGTGCATGGCGATCACGGCGTTCGTATTCGCGGGGTTGCCCACGACGAGCACCTTGACGTCGTCGGCGGCGTGGTCGTTGATCGCCTTGCCCTGGGGGCCGAAGATGCCGCCGTTGGCCTCCAGGAGGTCGGCCCTGCTCCATGCCCGCCGTGCGGGGCGCGCGCCGACGAGGAGGGCGACGTCGGTCCCCTCGAATGCCTGATCGAGCGAGTCGTAGACGTTCACCGAATCGAGAAGGGGAAGGCCGAGTCGTTGAGCTCCATCGCCGTGCCCTCGGCCGCTTTGACGGCCTGCGGGATCTCGAGCAGGTTCAGCCGGACCGGGGTCCCTTCTCCGAGCAGGGCTCCCGAGGCGATGCGGAAGAGAAGGGCGTAGCCGATGTTTCCGGCTGCACCGGTGACGGTGACTGTGACTGGCGTGCGAGCCATGGGGTCTCCTTCGTTTCGATTGGCGTGGGCGTCCGCGCCCATCCCCCAAGGATAGGCGTGGGCCCGTCGCCGACGGAAGTCCCTAAGGCCTACAGGCGCGGCGCCTGCGCAGGATGAGGGTTCCGCCGCGATCGCCGCCGCCGCGGCCGCGATCGAGCCGCGCGAGCCGGAACCGGTGCGGGCGAGGTCAGCGCGCCTCCCGGACCGTGCGGGGAACCGGCCGCATTCGCGAGGTCTGCGAGCCTCGGGCGGATTCGGCGCGTCCGTGCCCTCCCCGGTCCGCTCGGGGACCGGCCCTGATCGAGTGTGATGGACGGCGACGCGACGACCGAGGGTGCTGCGGTGAGGGGCGGGCGTCGCCACGAGCACCGGGCCTCTGGCGGTCGCGGACCCCGAGGCGGTCCCGCAGGAGCGGGGCGCGGCGGAGGTGACGGAAGCAGAAGCGGGCGGAGTAGTGGGCGGCGCAGGCGTCGCGGTCGGAGCGACGGGCGGCGCAGGCGAAGCGGTGACGGGCGGCGCGGGCGTCGGATCGGCGGTTCCGGTGCCGGTCGGGGACGGTGCGGGCGAAGCCGGCGTGGACGTTGCCGAGGCGAAGCCGGCGTGGACGTTGCCGAGGGCGAAGCCGATGTGGACGTTGCCGAGGGCGAAGCCCGGCGTCGCGGAGGCAGATGCAGACGGATCCGTCGGCCGCACCGGTGCGCGCGGCACGAGGACCACGGCCTGGGAGGCGTTCGTCTCCGGCTTCGTGTCGCCCAAGCGCGCTCGCCGTGGTCCGCACCGTCCGCCGCACCGTCTGCCGGACCGTCGGCGTCGCGGAGCGCTCTCCGACCCCGGCTGGGCGCCTTCCTGCCGGGTCATGCCGAGGACGCCGTCGACGCCTATCCTCACCGATTCGCCCTTGGCGATCGAGGACGAGTCCCCTTGAGCTTTTCGACGCGCGGGGTCCCAGGCGAGATCGGCGGGCACCGGGTCCCGCCGTTCGCCGCGCCGGTCACCGCGCACGTGGGCTTGACCTGGTCTCTGATCGCCACGCCGGAGGGATCTGCGTCTCCACCGCAACGTTCTCGGCCACGCCGGCGGAGTTGGAGATCACGGCCGAGATGCCCAGGGGCGTCCCGATCTCGGTGCCGGATTGCCGGACGTCGGTGGCGGTGGAGACGTCGTTGCAGGCGATGTACCCCTTGACGGCGTCGCTCGTCCGCGAGGTCAGCGGCTCCCCGCCTTCGATTCGACGCTCGCGCTGTTGTGGGCTTCGATCTTGGATCCTCCGGCGCACTCCACCCGCGAATTGACGACCACCCTGAATCTGATGTTGGACTTGGCGGGCAGGAGGACCTCCCTCGCGTCGATCACCTTGCCGTTCACCACGTCGAAGGCCTTGCCGTCGGCCCATTTAGGGCATCGGGCCTGGCCCCTGGAGCTGAGGCAGAGACCGTCGCCGTGCTGCGCTCGCCCGTCGCGTTGACGACCTTGTACGCGTCGCGGAGGGTCAGGAGGAGGACTTGGCCCCGGATTGTCGAGGCTCAGCCTCGTAGTGGCGGCCCTGCCCGGTGGCGACCGTCTCACTGCCCCTGCTCTTTTCGTGACGGTCACGGGCGAGGTGTCCGACGAACAGTCGCGGGAGGCGATGTAGCCCACCCTGCTGTCGGTCGTCTGGCCTGCCACGTCCACGCCCTTTCGCTGCCGACGAACACCTTGTTGGTCACCGTGATCTTCTGCCCGGCCGTGCGCTTGGCCTGGGTTCTGATCGTCACTTTGATGACCAATTCCGAGCGGGCCTTCAGCGCGACCCTGCGGTCGAAGATCACCCCGTCCTTGACGGTGAAGGCCTTGCCGTCGGCCCACGTCGGGCACGCGTGCCGTCCCGCGCATTCGACGGTCGCCGTAGTGGTGTCGTCGGCCGCGCCGTCCAGGCTGTAGGGTCATGAGCAGCGGGCGTCGGGAACCGCCACGAAGCCCCGGTTCTCCACGTCATGGTGTGAGACGCGGTCCTCGCCGGGGCGGTGGTCTCCTTGTCCCTGCCATATCATGGTGAGGATCGATGTCAGGGGAATCCAACGTCACGGTGTCGGACGCCCGGTTGGAGGACGGATCGGGTCGGCGACTCCGGCGGGAGGGGCGACGGTCGCCGTCCATCGCGTCGAATTCACGCTCAGGAAGACGCCCGAGATCCCGACGGTCGCAAACTTGCCCGGAGCGATGCTCGGGATCGTCCCGCTCATCCTCCCGCCTGAGATGACGACGTCCTTGGCGTCGCCGGCCACGTACTTCAGTTTCGTCGGCGCGGGGTCCATGGCGAAGGCGAAAGTCGCGTTGTTCACCGTGCCGGATCCCCGGTTGTAGATCCTCATCCCGTACTGGAAGGTCGCGGTCTGCACTCCCCGGGTGAGGACCAGTACACGCCCGGTATGAACATCTCCACCGCCAAATCCGCGGTGTTCGAGGCGGCAGGGGCGCCCGTCGCGGTGGCAGCGCTCGCAGTCAGCGCTCGGTCGCATTCTGCGCGGGGGCGCGGCCGGTCGTCGGTCCGCGCCGTCGCAGACGAGGGCTCGCGGGCGTCGCGGGCGAGGGGTCCCAGGCGGTTCCGTCCGCGGCGGGCGGAGTCAGCGTCGCCGGAGGGGTCTGGGCATGCGCGACTCCGGAAAAGGGCCGTCAGCCCGAGGGAGGGACATCGCGATCGCCAGAGTTCTCGCCAGCCGGCTCGCAGCGCCGCGGCGGGCGGTCTTCCGCGACCCTTCCGGTCGGGGGTCGGTTCGTCGTGCGGGACATGGTCATGCCGGGCCTCCGTGGGTGAGCGACGATTCCAGCCGTGGACTTCCGCGCGTAAGAGGGGCCGCGAAGGAGGCTGGAATCCTTCTGTGAAGAAAGCACACAGGAACCCGGATCGGCGGGCATCATTCACGGGATGAATGCGACGCCCGCCGAACGCGACCGTCGGACGAGTGCGCTGACGCGCCCGGCCGCGTTCACCCCGACGGGTTCGGGCGTACGCCCGCCCAGGCCTGACTCCCGCGAACTCGGGGCGGGGAGCCAGGCCTACGCAGGCGTCGCTCAGACGGGCGCGCTCACGAGCGATTCCGACGGTAGTAGGCGATCAGGCTGGCGGTCGAGGAGTCCTGCTCGGCGAGAGCCGCTTCGTCGCCGCCGATCGCCGGGCCGAGGTCCTTGGCCATCTGTTTGCCGAGCTCGACGCCCCACTGGTCGTAGGAGTCGATGCCCCACACGCATCCCTGGACGAAGGTGATGTGCTCGTAGAGGGCGATGAGCTGGCCGAGCACGGACGGGGTGAGCGAGGGGGCCATGATCGAGGTCGTCGGCTTGTTCCCCGGGAAGACGCGCGCGGTGACGATCTCCTCGGCGGTTCCCTCGGCCCGCACCTCTTCGGCGGTCTTCCCGAAGGCGAGGGCCTTGGTCTGGGCGAAGAAGTTGCCGAGGAACAGTTCGTGCTGGTCCACCTCGTCCTCGCCCACCAGGGGTGGGTCGGATTAGCGAAGGCGATGAAGTCAGCGGGGATGAGCTGGGTGCCCTGGTGGATGAGCTGGTAGAGGCGTGCTGACCGTGGTGCCGACCTCGCCCCAGAAGACTTCGCCGGTCGTGGTCGTCGCGTCGGATCCGTCCCAGCGCACGCGTTTGCCGTTCGACTCCATCGTCAGCTGCTGGAGGTAGGCGGGGAAGCGGTGGAGGTACTGGCTGTAGGGGAGGATCGCGTGGGTGGCGGCGCCGAAGAAGTTCGCGTACCACACGTTGAGCAGCCCCATGAGCAGCGGGACGTTCCTGTCGGCCGGGGCGGTGGCGAAATGGAGGTCCATGGCACGCAAACCGGCAAGGAAGTCGGTGAAGTTGCTCGGGCCTATGGCGATGGCCAGCGATGTGCCGATGGCGGAGTCGATGGAGTAGCCCCCACCCAGTTCAGAAGCCGAAGGCGTTGGCAGGGTCGATCCCGAACTCGGCGACCTTCTCCAGATTGGTCGAGACGGCGACGAGAGTGTGGCCACCGCCCCTCGGCGTCGACGCCCCTGGCGGCCAGGGCGTCGAGGAACCAGGCGCGGCGAGGCCTTCGCGTTCGTCAGGGTCTCCAGCGTGGTGAAGGTCTTCGAGGCGACGATGAACAGGACTGTCTCGGGGTCCACTCCGCGCAGCTTCTCCCCCGCGTCCGAGGGGTCGATGTTCGATATGAACCGGCATTCCAGGCCCTCTTGGACATAGGGCTTGAGCGCCTCGTAGGCCATGACGGGGCCGAGGTCGGATCCGCCGATGCCGATGTTGACGATCGTCGTCAGCGGTTTGCCGGTCACGCCGCACCACTGCCCCGAGCGTATCGCCTCGGCGAAGGCGTAGATCCGGTGGAGGACTTCGTGGACGTCCCCGACGACGTTCTGGCCGTCGACGACGAGGTGGTCTTCGGCGGGACGGCGCAGGGCCGTGTGGGCACGGCGCGGTCCTCGGTGACGTTGATGTGCTCTCCGGCGAACATCGCCGCCCTGCGGGTGGTGATTCCCGTCTGTTCGGCGAGCTGGAGCAGGGCGGCGAGGATGTCCTCGTCGATGTAGTTCTTCGACAGGTCGACGAACAGATCGGCGGCCTTGCGGGAATAGCGTTCGGCGCGTGCGGGATCGTCGGCGAACCTCGCACGGAAGTCTGCGTTGAATCTATGGAAGAGTTCGGTCAGTCTCGACCAAGCGAGAGTCTGTGTGGCGTCCACGGGTGCGGTCATGATGAATCCTTTCATTCGGATGGGGCAGCGCCGCCGGAGGGCAACCTCGCACCTCTCACCCCATCCTAAGGCGAACAGCGACGGTATATCGCCGAAAATGTCCTGTCCGTCATATTATCCGCCTCCGAGGCCCCGCGCGGACAGCCCACGTTGTTCATCCGCTGCGCCACCGAGTCGATAGTAGCCGAGGGTGCGCATCATGAGCGCCGACCCGTTGACACGGGGCCGAGGGCGTGTCTCGGCGTCTCTACAGCCTCGCACCCGCGCTGGGCAGCGTGAGGACGGCGACCGTGCGCCGGGGATCGTCACCGTCCCGGTCGCGGCGTCCCACACCGTCGACTTGACGACCGGGTCCACGCCCCGCGCCTGGATCGGCGAAAGCCGATAGGCCTTGCCCCTGCCGCCCTCGATCGCCTCGACGATCGGGCGAGGGGCGAGGCGTTGAAGACCACCATGACGCCGTCCAAGGCCGGGTCCACGTCTCTACCGACGGTGTCGTCGACTACCATGACGAGCAGCCCCAGCGTGGCGTCCGGACCCGCATTGGGGAAGGAGACCTTCTGCTGGATCGTCTCGGCCTCCCCGAGGGTGAACAGCGGCGTGCTCCTGCGCAGCGCCAGAGTTCCAGCGCCTGGCCGTGGGCGGCGGCGATGTCCTTCGCCCCCGGCTTGTTGGCGGGATTGGCCAGGTAGGGGACACGGCCTGCCACCGGCTCCGGTTGTCGCGCTCGGGGCAGTCCGACGCCGAAATTCGACTCCTGCCCCGTCCAGTTGATGGCGTTGAACCAGTCGCCGGAGTTGTAGGAGTTGCGGTCCATGGACTTCGAGCGGAGCAAGTCGGTTCCCGCATGCCAGAACGCGGGGACTGCCCCAGGGTCACGGTGGCCAGCGAGACGGTGTTCATGCGCACTCGGTCCTCCATCGTCGAGTTCGCGGGCATCTTCCACATGTTCAGGTCGTAGAGGGTCTCGTTGTCATGGGCATCCACGTAGTTGATGGACTCGTACGGCTGGCTGGCGTAGCCGACCACCTGGCCGTTGAAGTAGATCTCCGACCCTCGCCTCACGGTGCCGTCGCAGGCCGTGAACCGGTAGTCCCGGAGGTTTCCGGCCAGCCCGACCCTGATGACGTCGGTGAAGAAGCGCAGCTGGACGGCGTCGCCTCCCGCGATGCCGTTGGGGTCGGTGACCAGGCCGTTGCCGAAGCCCTGCGTGTCGTTCTTCCCGTCGGACTGCGAGCCGTGGACGGCGTCGCGCAGACGGTCGTTGAACGTCCCGATCCCCGTGCCGTTCATCGCGCCCTGCACGGACGGCGTGAAACGCGAGCCGTTGGCCGTCGTCCCGAACGACCACCCCTCCCCGTACAGGTACATGCTCTTGCCGTCCACGCCGTCCTCTTCCATGGTCAGGCCGTCCAGCGCAGCGCGGATCCTCTTCATGGACTCGACCGAGGTGAACTCCATGAGGTCGAATCGGAAGCCGTCGATCTTGTAGGCCCCTGGCCCACGTGAGCAGGGAGTCGATCGCTGAGGGTTCTCGGCCACGACATGCTCGGTGGCGAACTCGCCGCAGCAGGGGGCTGGTCAGCGTCTGGCCTTCGTATCCGAGACGGTGGTAGTAGCCGGGCACGATCTTCTCGAAGACGGACTTCGCATCCTGGCCGTAGGCGTAGGTGTGGTTGAAGACGATGTCCTGGACGACCCTGGTATCCGGCCTTGTGGAGGTTGCCCACCATCTGGCGGTATTCGGCCGTGCGGGTCCCGCCGTTCGCCTTGACGGCGTACGATCCTCCGGGGTCGTGTAGTGGAGGGTCGTACCCCAGTTGAAGGCGTCCACGTCCGCGACCTTGCCGACGGCGGCCTGCTGTTCCTGCGAGTCGGGCGCCGCATCGCCGGCACGGCCGCCTTCCGCTGCTCGGCCGGGTCCTCGGGCACCGAGCCCATGTCGTAGGTGGGCAGAAGGTGCACTGTGTTCATCCCCGCCGCCGCGAGTTCGCGCAGGTAAAGCCATCCCTGCCGAGCCCTCGACGCCGAAGGCCCTGTACTTGCCCCGCAGCCGCCGGGGGACGGTCGCGTCCGTGGCGGAGAAGTCGCGCACGTGCGGCTCCACGATGGCGCGCTCGGCGAAGCCTCCGATCCGCGGAGCGGGGTGTCCGCCCACCTCGGGCATGTAGCGCTCGTCGGCCAGATCGAGGACGACCGATCGCTTGGAGTCGATGGTCAGCCCCACCGAGTTCGGGTCGGTGACGAGATTGTGCTGGACGGTTCCCGCGATCCCCCTCTGGACTTCGTCTCCGGGGGTGACGGCGGTGACGAGGGATGTAGACCTCGACGTCGTACAGGTAGGGCTTGTCCCTCCAGGTCGGCCTGCCGGTGAGGGTCCACGAGCCGTCCGATTCGCGCCTCATCGGATGCTCGGTGTACCTCTCCGAGATGGGGCCCCTGTACAGGCGGAGCGTGACGGACTTGGCGGTAGGCGCCCACAGCGCGAACGAGGGGACGCCGCCGGCGAAGGTCACGCCCTGGGGCCTCAGGCGCGCCGATTCGGCGTACATCGCGTCGAGGATCCGCGCCGTCTGGAGCGAGGGAAGGCGACGGGCCTGCCGTCGGGGCCACGCTGGAGGACGACGACCTGCCCCGTCAGGAGGGCTGCGGCGTCCACGGGTTCGGCGAAGCCCAATGCTCCGAAGTCTTCGCCGTCGAACGTGTAGGCGCCCGTCAGGTAGGGGTCGAGGGCCTTCTGCCCGGCGGTGATCCCGCCGTCCTTGACCAGCAGCTCGACCGAGCCGTCCGCTCCCGTGACCCTCTCCCCGTCGAGTTCGATCCCCCTCTGGCCGCGTAGTACAGCCTGTACGTCGACCCCTGGCGCGTCGGCCAGGCGATCGTGTCCTCGTCGAGCCAGAACCCGATGGCCTGGCCTTCTCCGATAACCGTCATCCTCTTCTTCACCTCCACCGTCGAAACGTGTGAGACGCATACCCTCGAATGTGTCCGATATGCGGCAAATACCGCGAGCTTACCCGGTGCGTCCGACGGATGCGCATTGCGCATCCCACACCCCCGCGCGGGGAGGCATCTGCCCCATAGGTACCACCTTCCCTAGGCTTCGGGCCCACACCCCACACGGGAAGACATCCCACACGCCCTATCCAACGCCTGAAGCCGCGGAGAATTTCCCGCCGGGCCGTCGGCGCCCGGCGGAGTCGAAGCGGGGCCGGCCGCGGCTGCGTCCCTCGCGTCGACGGAACGGCCCGCACCCGACGGCGTCCTCTCGGCGATGTCAATGCCCGGCCCCCACCCGGCGCGGCGTCAGGGGTCTCAGGCGCCCCTCGTGCTCGCGACGCGCTGGGAGAACGTCGTGTCCGCTCGCCGCGAACCGGCCGCCTCGGCGGAGGCGGACCGGGCGGCTCCGGCGCCAGCGACCCGCTCCCCCGCCGACGCCCCTCCCGGCCAACGCCGCGGTCGTGCGCGACAACATCGTGGGCACGACCGCCTTGTCCGGTGCCGAAGGGACAGACGGCGGCAGACACAACAACGTGGTATCACCATGGATCCATTCACCCTGCTTGAGCTCGGAGCAGCCTCATGAGGGCCGGCGGCACGACCGGCGATGGCGCCGAAGCGGACCTCGACGCCACGCCTGCGGGCTCTGCCGGTTTCATGGATGAAGGCCGCGAACTCCTCCTTCATCCCCGGATGGGGGTCAAGGCGAGTGAAGTCGGTGACCCACCGCCGTCATCGGCGATGCTGCCGTCGTCGAGGCCGTCAATGAGTAAATAAAGGAAGCCATCCATTCCATATCCGCCGGGTGCGCGAATCAGGCGTCTACTCTCGTACAGCCGGATCTTCGCCTGAGAATCGATAATCAATTCTACTTTGTGACTATACCAAAGCAAATGTCACTTATATAACATAAATTTTAAATTAAAGTTGATGCGACCAGCATTTGTCGCACTCGACTTTGATTCGACGATGAATAATTTTATTATCATTTTCAACAAACAATAAACGATTTATTATATATTGTAATCGAAAAACAACATTCATAGTCAGGAATGTCCATTCAGTTTTCGAAAACTGTGAAATTGCTTGCTGCATCGGAATCCGTTCCTTTTATTATCGTTCTGGCCTGTTCAGTTGCGGTTCTATAATGCATCAGACGCTCGACGATAGTCTCCCTGACTATCCTGAAAAGCCGTGGCTGCAGACTCGGCTTTCGCATAGGCCCGAATTCACCAGCCCATCCTCTGAGGCTCTGATGGCGTTTTTCGCCGTCAATGCGTTCGACTTGTTCAATAGCGCGTCTGATTTCCATAATATGGATTTTACAGTGGAATCATCATATCGTAGGATATTCATTTTATTTTCCTTTCTTTAGAATTATTATTTCTAATAATAAATTTTATTTATTATTTGGAGCCCATGCTTCAGGAGGCTCATTATTATCATGTCTCCCTGTAGTTCGCAGTCTTTGAGGAATATTTTCAGTGCCTTTTGGGCCATTCATCATAAAGTTTACCTTTAACGCATGGTGTACTAATTTCTATCAAAGTATTTTTGATATCCAATAGAAATACTTGCACCTTCTGGATGAGAGAATACTGCAGCAGATCCTCCAGGAAGACTATTGTCAGGCTTTTGGAGAGTCAAAACCATATGGTTGAGCCATTTCATACATCTTTTTTAACGCATTTTCCCAGTTTTGTCGAATGAACGGACCTGCGTAAGCTAGACGATAGGTCTCAGATATATAACCAGTGGGACAGTCGATATCAAAGTTTTCCTGCACCTGTGCCTGAACGGACTGTGGAACCCACTCTCCCACACCGAAATCACGTGTCAGAACATTGTAAAACGACAAAAGAAGGTTAACCGTTCTATAACGTGCCTCCACTATGGATAAACTGCTTGTATTTGCATGCATATGTCTATCAGTTATATATTCATCTGATGTGTTCATACAGCTTCCTAAGAGTGATAATATAAAATATATTGCAATCAATTTGAACAGTTTCAGCTGCATATAGTCCCTCAGTTCTCTGGAGCAGCTATTCCATTACCAGCGAGAATATTCGCTATATTATATGCAGAAGTACGGTAATGGCCGTCGTCTGTTTTATTCATGTACTCTGAATGTCCATGTGATCCGGCGTAGACTTCACCTGACGGACTCTTCCATTTCTCCGTGCTGAAATGCTCATAATCGACGTTATGGTCTGGAATAGAGCTTGGCGGGGTATTATGCCAGGCCGATCCCTGCTACCGGATCGCCTCTGGCACCACTAATGAAAACATGCCCAGGAAGCATGTTGAGGTTGGAATTACCTCCTTTTCCGAATCCTGGGGGCCGAAAGCGGTATATCCATCGGGAGCCGTCGTTCTATTAAGAGCGTATGCACTCAATAATGATCCATAAGAATGACCCGTGACAATCATGTGAGGATCACCATTATGCGTTGTTTGTATGCCATCACATAATTTAGAGAGTTTTTTTCACCAGATTTCGCATGTTCATTCGATAAGACAGATCCGTCAGTGTTAAAAAGCGTATCATTCCAATTAGGTACATTATAATTCAAATTATAGACAACAGCAACATTTTGATTATTTTTACCGGATCGTGTCAATATCTTTTTGAAAGATGAAGTATATTATTCATATCTCTTATTCCTCCTCCCCAATTGCCATTTTTTCCAAATATATTCTTGTCTACTGTACTATTCATCCCCGGAGTATGAACCATCACATGATCCGCATTTTTCAACGTCTCCTACTCCCACAATTGCACGTAAATTGGCTTTAGATGAGTCTCTGAAACCTATAAACAAATAGTTGAACGATTTTTGATTGAGAAAAGTGTTGATCTCCTCATCGCTGATTGGAATAGAGAAATTTTTGTAGAATATCAAACGGTTGTTTCATATCACTCAATTCTGTCAGTCTTTTTCTTCATTCAATGTAAACGGAGGTCTACCTTTTTCTCATAATGAGTCCCATTTCATTATTAATTGATATATATTTATTTCTTAAATACATAATATTAGCTTTATGACGATCATTGCATGGAACTCCATCCAAATTCTTTATCCAATCAGATTTATTCTTAATAACATCTATTTGCTCCTATATAGATCTAGAAGTCCACCAATCGTTAACTTCTTCTACATCCCATGACGGATTAGGCTTTTGGTTCCAATTCAAAACTGAAACTTTAATATTTTTTGCTTTTTTTATTGAGTTGAATAATTTCACTATCACATTATCAACGAACTTTATTATATCCTTTTGCTTTTCCTTATGCATAACGCGACCATTGCATTCAATTTCTGATTCGCATCGGAAAATCCCTTCCCAAAGATTTCTTCCACTCTTATAAATATGATCAACATTGATTTTTGTAATTTTAATCTGCGTCGTATACATTGCCATCTGCTGTGAAGTGACCTCCAGCGGCGCACACTGAATTGAATATATCATTTGCCTCTCTGGAAAGTTCTTTTGACTGTCTTTTGAAGCCTCGGCCAAATCAGATTCGATTTTTATGATATTCCGAGTAGAGGTCCATGGCGTCATCCGCTATCGCGCGCCGAGTGCGCATCTCCGATTCCGCGAAAACGCCGGAGATCTTGGAATTATTGACGTCTATGAGCTCGTCGTTGACGAATTTTGTACTTGCCGGCCGCGCAGTGAAAGTCGAAAACTGGCCTTTTCAAGCCCCTTCTCCACTCCAGGCCATCAGATCTTGGAGAGTGAACATGCGCATCCTTTCTTCAGACCTCTTACTCATTCATCTTTTCCACACTGGAGTCCTCAAGGACAAGAGGTGAAAGTGCATTTCGCAGCCTTTGACGAGGATCCACCCGCACGCCAAAAACCTGAAAGCCTTCGAAAAAGCGGCGCAATCCCGCCATGTTCCGCCCTGGTCCTCTGATCGGGCCCGGGATCTCCTCCGATTCCTGCGAAAGCCTCCCGAAGCGAGCGACGACGGGGCACAATAGTGGTAGGCGCCTAGACGAAGGAGTTCACCGTGGCCGAGCCGACCAAGATCGCCGTACTGACGTCGGGCGGAGACGCCCAGGAATGAACGCCGTGGTGCGCGCCGTCGTCGCACCGCCATCCACGAGGGCGCCGTCCCCACGCCGTGCACGAGGGCTGGAAGGGAGCCGTCGAAGGCGGGGCCTCATCTCCGAGCTCGACGTGGTCGGACGTCTCGGGCATCCTCAACGAGGGTGGGACGACCATCGGCACGGCGCGCTGCGCGGCCTTCCGCGAGCGCGACGGGCTGCGGGCCGCCGTCGGCAACTTCGTCTCCCGGGGGCATCGACCGCGTCGTGGCCATCGGAGGCGACGGAACTCTCACCGGCGCAGACCAGCCCGCGAGCTGTGGGGCGAGCTGCTGGCCGAACTCGTCGAGCGGGGAGGTCGCGCCCGAAGCCGCACAAGCCCACCCCCGGCTGCACCTGGCGGGCGTGGTCGGCTCGATCGACAACGACCTGGTCGGCACGGACATGACGGTGGGAACCGACTCGGCCCTCCACCGCATCATCGAGGCGATCGACGCCATCACGTCGACCGCCGCCTCGCACCAACGCACGTTCATCGTCGAAGTCATGGGGCGCCGCTGCGGCTACCTCGCCCTGATGAGCGCGATCGCGGGCGGATGCGACTACGCCTTCATCCCCGAGCTCCCCCGGCCGACGGGTGGGAGGACGGCCTGTGCGAGAGCTCCGGGAGGGCCGGGCGGCGGGCCGCCGGGATTCGCTCATCGTCGTGGCCGAAGGGGCCCAGGACCGCTCGGGGACCCCCATCTCGGCCGCGCAGGTCCGCGACCTCCTCGCCGAGCGCCTGGGCGAGGACGTGCGCATCACGTCGTTGGGCCACGTCCAGCGCGGCGGCACCCCTCGGCCTACGACCGGTGGATGCCGACCATCCTCGGCTACACGGCGGCCCTCGAAGTGATCAACGCGGGCGAAGAGGACGAACCGTGCATCGTCGGCACCCGCGGCAACAGGATCGTCCGCCTCCCGCTCATGGAGGCGATCGGCAACACGCGCGCCGTCAAGGGGATGCTCGCCTCGGGCGACTATCAGGGCGCCGTCGCGGCCCGCGGCCGCACGTACGAGAGGATGATCCGCATCTTCGAGACCATGTCCTCCCCGTTGCCACCCCTCACGAATCGGCCGCGACGGCCAGGCTCAGCCGGCCGCCGCGCGTGGCGATCGTGCACGCCGGCGGGCTCGCTCCGGGAATGGACGCGGCAGCCCAGGCCGCCGTGCGCTTGGGCGTGGACCACGGCTTCACCATGCTCGGCGTCGGGCGGCTTCCCGGGCCTGATCGAAGGCGAGGTTCGGGAGCTCACGTGGGGCGACGTCGACACGTGGGTGGGAACGGGCGGCGCCCACCTGGGCACCCGACGGCAGATCCCCACGCTCGACCAGTACTACGCCATGGGCCGGTCCATCGAGCGGAACGAGATCGACGCGCTGCTGATGGTCAGGGGGCTTCTCGGGGTACCTGGCCGCCTGGCAGATGGTCCAGGAGAAGAGCCGCTACCCGGCCTTCTCCATCCCGATCGTGTGCGTCCCCGCCTCGATCGACAACAACCTGCCCGGCTCGGAGCTGTCGATCGGCGTGGACACGGCCCTCAACAACAACGCGGAGGTGCTCGACCGCATCAAGCAGTCGGCGGCCGCCTCCAGGCGCTGCTTCGTCGCCGAGGCGATGGGGCGCCGGTGCGGATACCTCACCCTCATGTCGGGGATCGTCACCGGCGCCGAACAGGTCTACCTGTCCGAGACGGGGATCTCCCTCGCCCAGCTCACCAGGACTGCGCCCGCATCGTCAAAGCGTTCAAGGGGGCCGCGAACTCTACCTCGTCATCGCCAACGAGGAGGCGTCGGAGTACTACACCACCGAGGTCCTCACCCATCTCTTCCAGGCGGAGGGCGGCAGCCTGTACGACGTGCGCCCGGCCGTGCTCGGCCACATGCAGCAGGGGGGCAACCCCACCCCCTTCGACCGGACGCTGGCGGTCAGCCTGGCGGCCCGCGCGATGGACGAGCTGGAGGCCCAGTTCGCCGAGGGGCCAAGCGGGGAACGTACGTAGGCATGGACAGGACGGGGATCGCCGTCGGCAAGCTCTCCCACATGGACGAAGAGATCGACATGTCGACCCGCCTCCCCTACCACCAGTGGTGGAGGGACCTCGTCACCGTCCTCTGCACGGTGGCGGACAAGGATCTTCGACGTCCCGCTCGAACAGCTCCCGATCTACCAGCGCGACTGACGAGTCGGCGACTCCGCCAGTGCGGCCGACGCCCGGACAGGCAGGGCCGCGCCAAAGGGAGCCCATGGCGCTTGCCAAGGCCTCGGCGCCGCTGACGCCCGGGACGCTACGGGGGCGGATACGACGGAACCGGATTTCGGCAGGGAGAATTCCGTGAAAGCGGTGCCAGCCCGGGCCGGATGCGACGGGGCCGGGAGCGGTCAGCCGTCCTCGGCCTGGACGCCGTCGGGCTCCTCTCCTCCTCGGTGACCCGCAGCCAGATATCCGCCGCCCTCCAGGCTTCTGACGCGAAGGACGCGGCGCTCCCCAGCGGACTTCGTCCCCACTTCCGGCATGCGCCCGAGTTCGTTGACGACGAAGCCGCCGATGGTGTCGAACGGGCCCTCGGGAAGTTCGTCGCCCAGGACCTTGACGACCTCGGCCCGGCTGGCCAGGCCGTCGACGTCGCGCGAGTCGCCGCGCTTGATGGCCACCGGGGTCTCCCGGTCGTACTCGTCGCGGATCTCGCCGACGAACTCCTCGACCACGTCTTCGAGCGTGATGATGCCGTCGGTGCCGCCGTATTCGTCGACGACGACCGCCAGGTGGGCGTGTTTGGCCCGCATCTCCGCCAAGGCGTCCATGACGGGCTTGCCGGTCGGGAACAGGAGGATGTCGCGGACGAGGGTCGCCGACGCGGCGGACGTGCGGGGCGGGGCGGATGAGGTCGCGGATGTGGATGAAGCCGAGGACGTCGTCGTCCGAGGACCCCTGGCGCACGGGGTAGCGGGAGTGCTCCAGCCGGGAGACCTCCAGCTGCGCCTCCTCGACGGGAGTGTCAGCCGAGAGGAATTCGACCTCGGTGCGCGGCGTCATGATCTGCTCGACGGTCCGGTCCCCACCGAGAGCATGTCGACGACCATCTCGCGTTCGTCGTCGCCGATCTCCTCCTGGCCGGCGACGAACGCTCGAAGCTCGGCGAGCCCCATCGTGTCCTTCTGGGCCTCGGGATTGCGTCCGAACAGCCGGAGGACGACGTTGGTCGAGACGCCGAGGAACCATACGACCGGGCGGAGGAGGGCCGTGATGGCGGCCAGGGGCGGGCGACGAGGCCGGCGATCGCCTCGGCGGACTGCAGGGCGATCCGCTGGGGACGAGCTCTCCGAAGACGATCGACAGGTAGGCGATGGCGATCGTCACGAGGACGAAGGCGAGCGTCGAGGCCCCTCGAGGAGCTCACCCCCATTCGCGGAGGACGGGGGCCACGATGGGCGCGATCTCGGAAGCCCCTGAAGGAGGCCGAGAAGAACCCCGTGACGGTCACGCCGACCTGGACGGCGGAGAGGAAGCGATTGGAGTCCTCAGTCAGCCGCTTGACGGTCCGCCCCTGAAGGCCTCCTCGCCGCCATCTCCTCGACCTGGGTCTCCCGCAGCGAGACGAGCGCCATCTCCGAAGCCGAGAAGAGCCCGCCGATGAGGGTGAACAGCACAACGAACAGGATGTTCTTCGCGAGTGGATCCACCGTTCCATTGTCGCCGAGGCGCGTACACCGGCCAACGAATGGCGCCGCCCAAAACTATGACGCTCACCGCAGAGGATGGCGCAGTGGGCGGCAGACGCGCGCGATCGGCGGCAGGGCCCGCGGACGGCAGGAACCCGCGAGAAAGCCCGAGCATGCCGGGGAAGCGCCCCTGAAACGCCTGCGATCGGCGTGCTCGTCTTCGCCGCGACCACCGCACTGATCTATCGCTCCATGGCCCGCCAGTCGGCGAAATATGCGACATCGGTGGGCGAACTTCGGCGGAATCCGGAGACGCGCCCGGTGAAACCTCGGTAAATTGACATTTCACCGGGTCAAAAACCGGTGTCGACATCGGCGAAGTTCCACCCGGTACAGAACCGCCCCGAACACCAACTCGGGTTTCACCGGGCACGAAGCTCAAGCCCGCCGGCGACGGCGGGCGGCGGCAACGCCGCATACCCGACCAACAGTGCGACGATCCACACGGGCGCTGCGATCACCGAGGGCCGGTAGTCCGGCGACGCGGCCATGAGCACGACCACCAACGCCAGGAACGCGAGCGCGGAGAACGACGCCGCCTTGCCTCCGGGCAGTCTGAACGTCAGGCGGGACGCCTCTTCGGCGCCGATCTTGGCCCGGAATCTGATCTGGGTGATCGCGATCATCGTCCAGTTGATGATTCCCGCGGCCAGGGCCGTCGAGAGAAGGATGGAGAAGGCCTTGTCGGGAGGGCGATCTTCAACACCACGGCCGCGGCCGTGATCGCGGAGGAGACGAGCACGCCCCGCACGGGGACGCCCCGCGGCGAGAGCTTGGCCAGGAATCGGGGCGCGTTGCCCTGCTCGGCCAGGGGAGTGGAGCATGCGCCCGTTGGAGTAGAGCCCTGAGTTGTAGACGGAGAGGGCGGCGGTGACCACGACGGCGTTGAGGATGTGGGCGGCCGCCGTGACGCCGACGGAGTCGAAGATCTGGACGAAGGGGCTGAGCTTTCCGTTGATCCGGTCCCAGGGCACGACGGCCATGATGATCAGGAGCGCCCCTGATGTAGAAGACGAGGATCCTGTAGACCACCTGGTTGACGGCCCGGGGATGGACCGCTTAGGGTCGTCGGCCTCCCCGCGGTGATGCCGATGAGCTCGACGCCGCCGAAGGAGAACATGACGACCACCAGCGAGGCGCTCATCCCGGAGAGCCCGTTCGGGAAGAACCCGCCTCGGTCGACGAGGTGGGCGAAGCTCGGGTCGGGCAGACTGGAGCCGGAGTTGACTGCCAGGCCGATGACGACCGCGCCCAGGACGATCATGCCGACGATGGCGACGACCTTGACGAGGGCGAACCAGAACTCGAATTCGCCGAAGGACCGCACGCCGACGAGGTTGACGGCCGTGATGGACACGAGGACGATCGCAGCCGTCAGCCAGTCGGGCATCCCCGGCAGCCAGTATCTGACGTAGGTGCCGATCACGGTCAGCTCGGCCATCGAGACGACGGTGTAGTTGAACCAGTAGTTCCATCCGGAGACGAACCCCGCGCACGGGGGACCAGTAGTCGTAGGCGTAGCGGCTGAACGCCCCGGAGGAGGGGTGTGGACCGACATCTCCCCCATGGCCCGCACGACGAGGAAGATGACCGCGCCGCCCAGGGCGTAGGCGAGGAGGATGGACGGGCCGGCCAAGGATATGGCGTCGGCCGAGCCGTAGAAGAGCCCCGTCCCGATCGCCCCTGCCGAGGTGATCATCTGGATGTGGCGGTTCTTCAGGCCCCGGCGCAGTCCCCCGTGGCCCGCGCCCTCCCCAGAACCGTCCGCGCCACTCCCGCGGGAGCCACCCGCATCACCCGTGCCGCTCCCACCGGGGCCGCCGACACCGCTCCCGCCGCGGCCACCCGCAGCCCGGCCATTCGCAGCTGCCCTTCGGCCGCCGCGCGGGCGCCTCCCTCGCCATGGTTCCCTCCGATTCTTCGCCCGGCCGGCTCGCTGGCCACCGACGCCGCGAACGCGGCACCGCTCCATGGTAACGGCTGACCTCCGGCATGGTATCCCTCCCCGGTGCAGTTCGCCGCAGACGAGTGGAACGAAGCCGCGTCTTCGCATGCAGGTGCGTACAGTTGGTGCCATGCATTCCGACGAATCACCCCGGGCGTCCACGCAGGACGAGACATCCCAGGACGACGCGCTCCAGCGCGGCCCTGAGCGCCAGGCACCTGACAATGATCTCCATCGGCGGAGCCATCGGCACCGGCCTGTTCGTGGCCTCCGGCAAGACAATCCACGACAGCGGGCCCGGCGGCGCCCTCGTCGCCCTACGGGCTCATCGGGGTCATGGTCTTCCTGCTCATGCAGTCGCTGGGCGAGATGGCGGCCTACATACCCGTCGCGGGCTCCTTCGGCGAGTACGGCGCGCGCTTCATCAGCCCCAGCTTCGGCTTCGCCACGGGGTGGAACTTCTGGTACAACTGGGCGATCACGGTCGCCGCCGAGCTCGTCGCGGCGTCCCTCGTCATGAAGTACTGGTTCTCCCGACGTCCCCGGGTGGGTGTGGTCGGCCGTCTTCCTCTCGATCCTCGTCGCGCTCAACGCCCTGTCCGCGCGCGCCTACGGGGAGGGGGAGTTCTGGTTCGCCCTCGTCAAGGTCGTCGTGGTCGTCGTCTTCCCTCGTCCTGGGCGTCCTCATCATCGCCGGCATCCCTCGGCGACACCCACCCCGGATTCGACAACTGGACGAAGGGCGAGGCCCCTTCGTCAACGGATTCTGCGGGTGTCCTGGCGATCTTCATGGTGGCGGGCTTCAGCTTCCAGGGCACGGAGATGGTCGGCGTGGCCGCCGGGGAGGCGGCCAATCCCGAGAAGCAGGTCCCCAAGGCCATCCGCACGATCTTCTGGCGGATCCTGCTCTTTCTACATCGGCGCGATCTTCGTGATCGGCACCCTCATCTACTACAAGAACAGCAGTCTGCTCGGCGAGGATGTCACCGACGTGGCGATCTCCCCTTCACCCTCGTTTTTCAAACAGGCGGGGTCGCGGCCGCCGCCGCGGTCATGAACGCCGTCATCCTCACATCGGTCCTGTCCGCGGGCAACTCGGGGCTGTACGCATCGACCCGCATGCTCTACGCCCTGGCGCATCGCGGCAGCGCCCCGGCCCTCTTCAAGCGGACGAACTCGCACGGGGTCCCCATCCCCGCCCTCGTCATGACGACCTCGTCGGGGCGGCGTGCTTCATCTCCTCCCTCATCGGGGACGGGAAGGCCTACGAGTGGCTGGTCAACGCCTCAGGGCCTGGCCGGGTTCATCACGTGGATGGGCATCGCCTGGTCCCACTACCGCTTCCGGAAGGCATTCCTCGCCCAGGGGCACAGCCTCTCGGAGCTGCCCTACCGCGCCCGCTTCACCCGGCCGGGCCTCTCCTGGCGCTGGCCATGTGCGCGATCGTCATCGTCGGCCAGAACTACGAGGCCCTCATCGGCAACCGAAACTTACTCGCGCTGCTGTCGAGCTATATCGGGCTGCCCTTCTTCCTCAGCCTGTGGGGCATCCACAAGCTCGTCACGCGCCAGCCCAAGATCGACCCCCGCCAAGCCGACCTCTCCCGCGCGAGGAACTGAGGGCCGGGCGCACGCCGCCCTTTGCCTCGGCCCGCCAGCGCGCCTGAAGGCGATCGCCCTCAGGCGACCGTGGGGTGTGCCCACTGGCTGAGTACCACAGCGCGCCGGCCAGAAGCGCATAGGTGGCCACGTCGAAGAGCCTGGAGCGCACCCGCGGGACGACGCCTCCCGGGAGGACGGCCCTCCCGCAGCCGAAGGCGACCATGCTCGCGGACACGATCCGGCACGCGACTTCCGCGGACCACACGTAGCCGGAGGCCGCGACGCATCCCGTCCACAGGCCGAGGAAGATGTAGACGCCGGTGTGGGGCACTCGCTCGGGTTTCATGGACCACTACTGTACTCGCGGGGCCGGGAGCGACACTCGCGGGGCCGGGAGCGGCCCCTACGGCGCCGGCGGAGGCTGACGAGGACGGCCAGGCGGCTAGCATGGACGGCATGGAGCATGTCGGCATCGTCGGAACGGGCCTGGCCGGCGTGCGCGCAGCCGCCGAGCTGCGCGCGCGGGTTCACCGGAAAGCTCACCGCCTGGGACGCGGAGGATCGCGAGCCCCTACGATCGGCCTCCGCTCACGAAATCCCTCTTCGGCGAGCGGGTGCGGCCGCTGGCGTCGCAGGGCCTGGGCGACCCTGGCCGGGTTGGGCGTCCGCGTCGTGCCCGAGGCCGCTGCGTCCGTCGAGTTTTCGCCGTCGCGGGCTCTGCGCGTCTCCGGCGTGGCCGTCGACGCGGCGATCCTCGCCACGGGCGCCGCCCCGCACAGGAAGATGCCGGGGGCCCACGTCGTCTACACGTCCGACGACGCCGCCCGCCTCGCCGCCGCCATACCGCACTCCGCCTCCGTGCGGATCGCCGGGCAGGATGGATCGGAACCGAGATCGCCTCGGCCGTCGCCTCCCGGTGCTTCCCCGGGCCCCGGGTCGAGCTGTGGGAGTCCAGCGGCCACATCCTCGGCCGCAGCTTCCACGGCGCGGTGGACGACCTGTGGCTCGGATGGCTCGAGGAGAGCGGCGTCGACGTCCGGCTCGACCAGCCCCTCCCCGAGGGGCAGGACGCGGACGCGATCCTCGTCCAGGCGACAGGATCGGCGCCCGCACTCGCCTTCCTCGCCGTCGAAGCGACCGCACCGCACGCGGGGCTCTCGCCACGGACTCGCTCACCCGGGTCCTCTCGGGAGGCTCTCCCGTCCCGGGCCTGTACGCGGTCGGCGACTGCGCCGACGCCCTGCTCGGCGAGACGACACTGGAAGGCGGGCACTGGACGAAGGCCCTGAACGACGGAAAGGCGACCGCGGCGGCGATCCTGGGCGTCCCGCCTCCCGCGTACATCCCGCCCGTCGAGGTCTTCTCCACGCAGTTCGGCCACGAGATCGGCCTGGTCGGCACGGTGCCCGCAGACGTGGCGCCCGCACGCGAGGAGCCGCCGCGCTGAGGCTCGGTGATGCGCTGGGGAGCGCGAGGGCCGACTGCTCGCGCTCCTGTCCGTGGACGCCCCCGCGAGCTGTCCCGCGCCAGGAAGGCGCTGCGCGTCCGGCGCGACTGAAGCGCATGCGGATGGGGCGGGGACCGCGGGTCCCCGCCCCATCCGTTCAGCGGTCCCGATCGCCGGCCGTCCCGGCGCCAGCGGACCGCACGCTGTCAGAGCACGCCGTCCAAGAGCCTCGTCGGGTTGCCGAAGCGATGGTTCGTGGCCGACACCGCCTGCTCGCGCAGGAACGGCAGGAGTTCGACTTCGCCGCAGCCGGTGACCGGCTCGGCGTGAGACCGCCACGTCCACGCTGCCGCCCACGGCCTCGGCCAGGGCCCGCGCATCGCCTTGGATGAGGCGCACCCGCAGGCCGTCGACGGTGGTCGCGTGGAGCTTCGCGTGGCGGTGGAACTCCTCATCGGATTCGACGACCACGCCGGCCCCGGCGTGACTCGAGGTATTCGCGCATCTGCTTGGAGACCTCCACGCGCGAGGAGACCCTCGGCGCCGTGCCGGCCGCGAGGGCCCCGGCTGCCACGGCCAGCGGGTCGCCGACCGCGCCGTCGCCCAAGCGGATGACGGCTCGGGCACCGGCCTGTAGCGCAGGACGTTGACCTCCACTTCCAGGCCGCTCGGGTCGGAGGGCCGGAAGTGGCCCGCCAGGGCGCGGTCCATGCCCTCTATCACCGAGAGGAAGCGGCTCTGGTCCACCACGCTCATCGTCTCGGCGATCGCCCGCGCGCCGCGCAGGGTCTCGTCGGCGATGTGGACGCGGCCGAGGTCCTGGGCGCGTCCTCGACATGTCCCATGCCGATGAGGTAGTTGGGGCCTCCCGCCTTCGTGCCGGCGCCCACGCACGAACGCTTCCATCCGCCGAAGGACTGACGGCGGACGATCGCGCCCGTGATCGCGCGGTTGACGTAGACGTTGCCCGCCTGGACCCTCTCCAGCCAGACGCGGATCTCCTCCCCGTCCAGGGAGTGCAGACCGGCGGTCAGGCCGTAGTCGACGGCGTTCTGCCAGTCGATCGCCTCGTCCAGCGTCTCGGCGCGCATGACGCCGAGGATGGGGCCGAAGTACTCCGTCAGGTGGTATTCGGACAGCGGCTTGACGCCGGCGCGCACGCCCGGGGTCCACAACCTCTCCCCCAGTCGGCGAGGCTTGACCGCCCAGGCCTCGCCTTCGCCGAGCTCGGTCAGCCCCCTGAGAAGCTTGCCGTGCGGCGGTTCGATCACCGGGCCCATCTGCGTGGACAGATCCTCCGGGTCGCCGACCTTCAGCGATCGCACGGCGTCGACGAGCTGACGCTGGAAGCGCTTGGAGAATCCGAGCGAGCCGACGAGGATGACGAGCGAGGAGGCCGAGCACTTCTGCCCCGCGTGCCCGAACGCCGAGTACACGACGTCCTTGACGGCCAGGTCGATGTCCGCGTTCGGCGTGACGACGATGGCGTTCTTCCCGGACGTCTCGGCGAACAGGCGCAGGTCGGGCCGCCAAGAGCGGAACATCCGCGCGGTCTCCGTCGAGCCGGTGAGGATGACCTGGTCGGCTCGTTCGACGATGACCCGCCCCAGGAGGACGCGTCCATGCACACCAGGCGGAGCACATCGCGGGGCACCCCGGCCTTCCGCATGAGGTCCGCCAGGTAGGCGCCGGTGCGCCGCGTGAGCTTGGCGGGCTTGAAGACCACGCCCGACCCCGTGGCGAGGGCCGCGAGGACGCCGCCCGCCGGGATGGCGATCGGGAAGTTCCACGGCGGGGTGACGAAGGTCGTGGACACGGGCCTGTAGACCGCGCCGCGCAGCTCGTCGAGCCTTTCCGCCAGTTCCGCGTAGTAGAGCGCGAAGTCGATGGCCTCGGAGACCTCGACGTCGCCCTGGTCGAGCGTCTTGCCGGCCTCGCAGCCGGCGACCTCCATGAGTTCGGCGCGGTGGTCCTCCAACGCCTGGGCGACGGCCCGGAGGACCGCGGCCCGCTGCCGGCCCGAACGGGCCGCCCACGAGGGACGCGGCGGCGGCCACGGAATCGACGAGGTCCCCCGCCTCCTTCTCCGTGGCGACCATGTGCGCCTCGACGAGGTCGACCCCCAGTGTGGAGGAGGGGATGCGGGAGGCGATCCCCTCGGCCCAGACGATGTTGGCGTGGAGCGAGTAGTCGGTGTCCGGCACGTTGGCGAAGCGTTCGGGGACCCGCGTTCCGGCGCTGCGGTCCTGTGTGCGGCGCGGCCCCACGGCCAGGGAGCCGACCAGCCCGACGGCCCGTCTGAAGCGCGCCTCCTCCAGGGCGAAGACGGCCTCCTTGCCCAAGTCGAAGACGTTGGACATGAAGTTCTCGGGCGTGGCGTTCTCCTCGAGCCTGCGCACGAGGTAGGCGACCGCGACGTCGTACTCCTCGGGGCGGACGACCGGGACGTAGTACAGGACCGAGCCGACGGTGTCCCTGACGGCGCGCGACTGCGGGGTCGCCATGCCCGCCAGCATCTCGATGTCCACGCCCTCGGTGACGCCCCGGTCCCGGGCCGTCTCCAGGCCGTAGGCGAGAGTGAAGAGGTTCATGCCGGCTATGCCGATATGGACGGCGTCGACGCGTTCGGGCGTGAGCGCGGCGTCGAGCACGGCCAGATAGTTGGCGTCGGTCTCGGCTTTGCCGGGCTGCACCGTGAGCTCCCAGCCGTGGATGACCGCGTCCACCCGTTCCATGGAGAGGTTCGCGCCCTTGACCACGCGCACCTTGATCGGCGCCCCTCCCGGGCCCGCCGGGCCTTCGCCCACTCGGTCAGGGTCGTCGAGGCGGCCGAGCGCGTCGGGAAGGTAGGCCTGGAGGACGATCCCGGCGCCGTAGCCCAGGAATTCCTCCATGTCGAGGATCCGCTTGAAGACGTCGATCGTCAGGTCGAGGTCGCGATACCCTCCATGTCGAGGTTGATGAAGGTCCCCTCGGCCTGCGCGAGCCGGTAGACGGGCAGGAGTTTGGCGACGGCGTCCTCGACGGCCGCGGTGTGCCCGAAGGGCGCGTGCGAGCCGATCACAGAGGAGACCTTGAGCGAGACGTAGTCGACGTCGTCGCGGAGATGAGCTCCTCGGTCGCCTCCATGCGACTGGCGGCCTCTGCGTCGCCGAGCACGGCCTCGCCCAGGAGGTTGAGGTTGAGACGCGATCCGTCGGCGCGGAGCTTGGCGATGGCCGGGCCGAGGCGGTCGGGCGTCACGTCGAGGATGAGGTCGCCGACGAGGGCCGCGAAGATCCTCTCGGCGGCCGGCGTGGCGAGCCGGGGAGCCATGGGCGCGATTCTCCCCCGATCTTCGCCGGCAGGCCCAGATACCAGGGGAGGAACGAGGCGTCGCGTTCGGCCAGGCTTTTTGAGGTTGTGCGCCGAGATGGCAGGGTCTTCGGGCGGATCACGCCGTCCACGAACGACACCGTGTAATCGAGGCCTCCCGCATGGTCCAGCACCTGGGACAACAGCTTCGCCGAGGATGCCGTGGGATAGGCTCTGGCCGCCTCGCTCCATTCTTTGGCTTGGGCTACGGCGCGCTCTACACGGGATTTATCCAACTCCATCATTAGATCCTTTCTGAATCGCATCTGCTCGACTGTACAGATGATACGGGTCACTTCGACGATCAGTGTGCGAAATGGCGTGTTCCCGTCAGGTACATAGTGACACTCGAAGCCCTCGCCGAGAAATCACCTCTTCGTCGCGGATGGAGCCGCCGGGTTGGACGACGGCGCGCACGCCCGCCCGCGCCAGGACCTCGAAGCCGTCGGCGAAGGGAAGTAAGCGTCGGACGCGGCGACGGCCCCCGCGGCTCGGTCTCCCGCACGGGTCACGGCCAGACGGCACGAATCCACCCGGTTGACCTGTCCCATTCCGATGCCGACGCTCGCGCCGTCCCGCGCCAGCAGGGATCGCATTCGACTTCACGGGCGCACGGCCCTCCAGGCGAATTCGAGGTCGCGGAGGGCGGGGCCGTCGGCGGGGTCGCCGGACACGAGCGTCCAGGAGGCCGGGTCGTCCCCCGGCGCGTCGATGAGGTCCCGGTCTTGAGGAGGATCCCGCCGCTGATCGGGCGCACGTCACGCGTCGGATCGAGCTCGCCGACCCGCAGAATCCTCAGGTTCTTCTTGCGCGAGAGGATGTCGAGCGCCTCGGGCGCGAAGCCGGGGCGGCGATCGCCTCCGTGAAAACGCCGGCGACGGCCTCGGCCATGTCCGCGCTCACCTCGCGGTTGGCGGCTATGACTCCTCCGTAGGCGGAGACCGGGTCGCAGGCGTGGGCTCTGCGATAGGCGTCGGCGACGTCCTCGCCGACGGCCAGGCCGCACGGGTTGGCGTGCTTGACGACGGCTACGGCGGGGCCGGCGTGGTCGTAGGCCGCGCGCAGGGCCGCGTCGACGTCCTGGTAGTTGTTGTAGCTCATCTCCTTGCCGCCGAGCTGTTCGGCCTGGGCCAGCCCTCCGGTGCCGTCCGTGTAGACGGCGGCGGCCTGATGCGGATTCTCCCCGTAGCGCAGGGTCGATCGCCGGGTGAAGACGCCGCCGGCGCACTCCCTTCGGAGATCCACTCGGCCACGGCGGCGTCGTAGGCGGCGGTGTGGGCGAACGCCTGGCCGCCAGGCGCAGGCGCTCGCCGTCCTCGAAGCCGCCCTTGCCGGCCGCCTCGATCACGGCGCCGTAGTCCGCCGGGTCGGTGACGACGGCGACGCTCGCATGGTTCTTCGCGGCCGCCCGCACCATGGCCGGGCCGCCGATGTCGATCTTCTCGACGCACTCCTCGAAGCCCGCGCCCGAGGCGACGGCCTGCCGGAACGGGTAGAGGTTGACGACGACCAGGTCGAAGGCCGCGATCCCGAGGTCCGCGAGCTGGCGGACGTGGGACTCCCTTACGCCGGTCGGCGAGGATCCCGGCGTAGACGGCCGGATGCAAGGTCTTGACTCTGCCGTCCAGGCATTCGGGGAAGCCGGTCAGAGCGGAGACCTCGGTGACCGGGATCCCGGCCTCGGAGATGGCCGAGGCCGTCGTGCCGGTCGATACGATGCGGCATCCGGCTTCGTCGAGTGCTCTCGCCAACTCTTCGACGCCCGTCTTGTCGGAGACGGATACGATGGCGCGGCGCAGGGGGTATACGCATGGTGACTCCCTTGAAATCTCCGGAGCGACACCCAGGCGTGCGGCGTCCGCTCTGTGGAGCCGCTCCCCGATGGTCTGTTCCATCCGACACCAGTCGCGGCCCGTCCAGTGTACAACGGCGGCCGCCTCGCGGCAGGGTCCGGGTCCTCTCCGTCGCCTCCATGCCGGCCCGCATCGGCGCCGATCCGTCCCGCGGCGGGTCCGGGTCCACTGCGCAGGCGCCCGAGAAGGCCGTCAGGACGCCGGCCTACGAGACCTGCGTCCACCGCCGCGCATGCCCGCGTCGGAGAAGGCCGCCGGACTTCGCCGGAGGGGTTTCCGTCCGACCGCAGATCCACGCGCCCCGGGGACGGAGCTGAGCTTGAGGACGGGTGTGATGATGCGCCAGGATCCCCGTCCGGGGACGGAGGGAGCCGCAGTCGTAGGGAGGGGAGCCTCAGTCGTACAGGCAAATGCTAGTCGTACAGGCCGAGGAGGTTGAAGAACTCGCCTATCTCCGAATACGAGGAGACGCTGCCCGTCCCCCAGTTGAAGACGAGCAGAGCGGTCACCAGGCCGAACAGCCAAGACAGGACGACGAGGCCCACGCGGCCGAGCACTCCCAGGACGGCCCTGCGCCCCTCGAAGACGAGCCGCGGCCCGAGCTTCACGCTCGCGACGGTGGCTCCGACCGTGGCGGCCAGGCTCAGGAGGAAGGTCCCCACGCCGGTGATCTCGAACATCACGGTTTCTCATTCCACTTGAGGGCCGCGGGAAGCTGTCCTCGCCACACACTCCAATTGTGCCCTCCCTCCGATCCGAGGAACGTCGTCAGCATGACGTTCTTCGAACCCACGGAGCGCAGGGACTTGATGAAGTGCGACGACTTCCGATCGTTCGCAGTGCCGGTCGCGTAGTATTTCTGAGGCCACTCCCTCTGCTCGGCCATCAGGCGGGACACCGTGAACTTGCGCCTGACGACTCTGTTGGCGGCGAGGAGATGGCCGGTTTCGGGGGCGTCGTACCCGGAGAAGGCGATGATCCGGGAGAAGAGGTGGGGGTTGGTCAAGCCCAGGACCGGCGCGCAGTAGCCGCCGAAGGACGCCCCCGCGATGGTCCACCCCTCTCGCGTGGAAGCGGTGTTCGGGAAGTTGTGCCGGACCATTCCCACGACGTCCTGCGTCACCCATGTGCCGATGCGCGGAGCGCCCTTGATGTCCACGCAGTCGCCGTACGCTCGGCGGATCTTCAGAGAGGGGATGGCGAAGATCGTGTCGGGGTGGGCCTTGGAGATAGCCGCCAAGTCGAGCTGAAGCGGCACTCTCTTCGGATTGCCGGGGTACCCATGGAGGATGAGGACGACCTTGCACACCTTGCCGTTGTTGGGCGAGTACCCGGGCGGAACCCATACCCACACCGACTCGTGGACCTTGGAGATCGGCCCCGGAAGTCGGTCTTCAGCGCGCCGTTGGAATCCCGGTTGAACGAGGTCTTCCACGCGGGATCGTCCTCGTGGCCCGGGAGGACGGGGTCGCGCGCTTCCCGCTTGGGCGGCTTGTGGAGGACGGGGTGGACGGGGCCGGAGTCGATCGAGGGGTCGAGCAAGTCGAGCACGTCGCCCCATGTCTCGACGTACCCGAGGTGCCTGTTGATCTGCAGGCCCATCGTGCTCACGCCGCAGACGATGGCCGTGACTATGGCCCAGAACGGAATAGGCGACCCGCCGGCGGGTGGTGGCCCGCCGACGGACCACACAGCCCATGCCAGAGCGGCGATGGCGGCCACCGCGAAGATGACGAGCGTATGGAGTCTGTCAGGTCCGAGCATACCGTTCTCCTATTCCCGCACGCCGGCCGTCGATCCACCATCCTTCTCGTGCCATAGCACCGACGATCTCGACGAGCTGGATGCGTTCGACGTCCTTGATGCGCTCGCTGAGCGCCTCCTCGGTGTCCGCGTCCAGCACGGGGCACGTCACCTGTCCGAGGATCGGCCCTGTGTCCATCCCCGAATCGACGATGAAAACGGTGGCGCCAGTCACTTTGACCCCATAGGCTGGGGCGTCGGCCGGGCCGTGGACTCGGGGAAGGAGGGAGCAGAGCGTTGTGGGTGTTGACGACCCTCCAGGGAAGGCGTCGAGGAAGGCGGGGGAGACGAGCTTGAGGAAGCCGGCCAGCACGACGATGTCGGGGCTGTGGGCGGCCACGTCGTCGCGCAGGGCCTCGTTCCACGCCTCTCGCGTGGGCGAGCCGGACAGTTGGCGGACGAAAGTCGGCAGGCCCGCCCGCCGCGCCGCCTCGACGCCGCCGGTGTCCGACCTGTCGGCGCCTACGGCGACGACGCGAGCACCGTAGGAGGGGTCTCCCGTCGCCTCGAGGAGTGCCGCCATGTTGGTCCCCGCGCCCGACACCAGCACGACGATGCGGGCGGGACGGCGATCGGGCCGTATGGCGAAAGAGGTCACCTGTTGATCCTACCCCTTGACGGGGCCTTCACGAGACGGGGAGAGGTCTTCACCACCCGTCTGTTCGCCTGCTTCACCCTCGCCGGTCTCACCGGTTCCGGGCGCCGTGGCTTGGCGGGCCCCGCCCGAGCCGCCGTCCGCCGGACGCGCCCTTCTCACCAGCGCCAGCCCGTGCCGAGCCAATGCCCCCAGGGCGAAGGGGAGCCCGATCTCCAGTGCGACGGCGGCGGCGAAGGCCACAGGCCGAGGGGCCGGTCTCGCTCATCCTCCCGGGGCCGATCGAACCGTGGGAGACGATCCCGGCGGCCAGCGCGCCCACGAAGAGAGGCCCGTGACCGTGACCGCCAGCACTGCCGCCCTCCCGGCCTCGCACCCCTCGAACGTCGCACGCCCAGGCCGAAGGAGAGGACGAGGAGGACGATCACGAGCCACGCCGCCCTCGTCCCGGTGGGGGAAGGGCTCCGAAGACGGGGATCGCGGGAAGCGGCTGGGTGTGGGATCCGAAAGCAGAGAAGTCCGTCCCCTGCCCGACGGCGAAGCCCGACCCGCTCGCGTACGCCAACGCCCAGACGAGGAAGGTCGGCAGGGTAGAGGAGCTGGACCAGGGTCAGCGTGACGACTCCCGCCGCGCCCGCCATGTAGTAGCCGTAGATGGTGGCGATGCGGGAGCGGCCGAGCACGAGGGCAGCGGCGAGGAGGAGCCGCCGCGGCCAGCAAGACGAGGAGGATCGATGCGAGCGCCGATCGGGCGGAGCGGAGAGCGTCCCAGACTCTGCCTTCGGCAGGTCGCTCGGACCGCATGCCCGCCGCGGCGGCCAGGCCCACGAGGAGGGCGGCCGTAGCGGCGCAGAGGAGCCAGGCGGTCCCCGGATGCATGGACAGCCCCAGGATCGCGGTGGTGACGAAGGCGGAGCCTGCGGCGACGCCGACGTCGTTCCACGTCCCGACTCCAACCGACCGGAGCATCCGGTAGGCGAGCCATGCAATGGCGACCGTCAGCGCCAGGGGATCAGGAGATCCGGGCGTCGGGCAGATCCAGCGGGGCGCCGAGCGCCAGCGCCCACAGCGAGGCCCCCAGCCGGGCCGAGTCGCGCCACGACGTGTCCCCCAGGGCGGGAGACGACGCGGTCACCGTATACGCCAGCATCGTCAGCACGACGGTGCCCACCCACGTGGAGACGAGGGCCCGCACCGGGCGAGGGCAACAGGCACGGCCCGGTGACGCTGTTCGGATCTCACCCGACCAATCGTGGCAAGCCTCGCCCCGCGGCGTGAGACGACGCCCCTGGCGTGTCACTCACATTCGGGGATCGCGCGGAGACGGGACCCCGTGTGACCAAGTTCCAGTTCTCATTCCCCATTCCGCTTCGCACACCGCCGGTTGTAAAGCTAGTATTCAGTAGTGGAGCACTCTCTAGTCTTCTCGTTCCTCCATTCCACATATCGCTCCCTGCCGGGTAGTCTTCCAGGGGCGAATCCGACCATGCTTCCCCATGTGCACATGGGGAAACAGGGAATCTGTCACGCTCCCTTCGGGAGATTCCCGGGTGGCGGCGGTTGTCAACCGCCGCCACACCTTACGTGACGTCTCCCCCGGTCGGGCGGTGGCCGTGCACGCCTTTGAGTGGCATTCCACTCCGCCAGGCCGCGACCGTGGGCGATGGTGAGGCTGGACGGACTCGCCCCGCCGTGCGGGCCAGGCTCAGGCAGCGCGGTCAGATCCGGATCCGCCGAGGCCGGAGGACCGCGTCGACGGCCTCGCTCCTCCCAGTGTCCTCGCGCGGCACGCCGCGCGCCCGGGAGAGCCGCATTGCGACTCGGCGCCGTCTCACGCCGCAGGCGCCGCCACATTGGATCGGCGGCGCAATCGCCGAGCAGGGCGCCGCAGAAGGATCACACGGCTACGCGGACGCCCGCTTCGGGGTGCTTGTCGATCCAGGCCTTGACGAAGGGGCAGGTGGCCCACACGGCGTACTCGTCCTTGACGTCGTCCATGGCGAAGGCGATGATGGCGCTCGCCAGGCCGCGACCGGCGAACGCGGGGTCGACTTCGGTGTGCGGGAAGACGGCGACGTCGCCGCGGATGCTGAAGTTGGCGAAGCCGGCCAGGTTCTCCCCACCCACGCCTCGTACCGCGACTCGGCCTCGTTCTTGACGATTCTCGTATCGGTCATGCCGCGATTGTAATTCCGATCGGGATCCCGTCGGCCTGTGCGGCGTTCACGCGCAGCGATACGCCCGCCGCGAAGCCCGGCCGCCGTCCAGCCTCGGAGGCGTCGCATCCGGGCGGGGCGGTCGCATCCGGGCGGGGCGAAGGCCTCGCCCGTCCGCCTCCGAACCGCCACGGCCCAGGCGCATCGATGCCATCCTGACCGGCCTGTGCCGCCGACAGCCCAGTCGGAGTGTATCGACGACGTCGCCGGACGGCTCGGCGCCGCCCGTCACACCCTTCCCATTCATCGCTCTCGCCGATATAATCGATTTATGGCGAATAAGATTGCCGTGGCCGAAGCCGCCGCGGAACGAAGCTTTGCGGACGCCTACGCGATCCTCTTCCACGCGCTCTCCGATCCGACCCGTCTGACCATCCTGCGGCACCTGGTCGGAGGCGAGCACCAGGTGCGCGACTGGTCGACCACCTCGGCCTGGCCCAGTCCACCGTGAGCGCCCATCTGAGGTGCCTGCGCGACTGCGGGCTCGTCGTCTCCCGTCCCGAGGGGCGGTCGTCCTGGTTCTCCCTGTCCTCCCCCGAGGACCTCACCAAGCTCCTGACGGTGGCGCTGCCGCTGCTGCCCGTCTCCGAGGGCGCCGACCTCCGCACGCACCTGTTCGCCCACGCTTCCCCAGGGCGGCGCGTGACATGCCGCCCCACGACCATTCGCACGCCGCGCCGGCCGGCCCGCCCGGCGCCCCCGACGTACGGGGCAAGATCGCGATCGCCTTCGCCGTGACCCTGACGATCCTCCTGGCCCAGGCGATCGGCACGGCGCTCACCGGCAGCCTCGCGCTGCTGACCGACACCGTGCACATGGTCGTCGACTCATCAGGGGCCCTCGTCGCCCTCGTCGCGGCGACGCTCGTGCGGCGGCCGTCGTCGCCGAAGCACACGTGGGGATACCGGCGCGTCGAGGTGCTGGCCGCCCTTGCGCAGGCGACGGTCCTGGCGGGCACGGGCGTCTACGTGGTCGTCGAGGCGATAGGCCGGTTCCGCAAGCCACCCGAAATGCCGTCGACGATACTCGTGGGCCTTCGGCGTCGTGGGGCTGGTCGGCAACGTAGTCTCAATACTGGTCCTGGCCTCGGACCGCCGGTCGAACCTCAACATGCGGGCGGCCTTCCTCGAGGTGGCCAATGACGCCCTGGGCTCGATGAGCGTCATCGTCGCGGCGATCGTCATCGCCACGACGGGTTGGCAGCGCGCCGACGCCGTGGCGGGCCTGTTCATCGCCGCGCTCATCCCTGCCCCGCGCGTTCAAGCTCATCAGGAGGCCGGGGCGATCCTCATGGAGACAACGCCCCGCGGCCTGGATCTCGACGAGGTCCGCGAGCACATGACGAGGTTGGACCACGTGCTCGCCGTCCACGATCTGCACGCCTCGACGGTCGCCACCGGCCTGCCCGTCATCTCGGCGCACGTCGTCGTGGACGACGGATGCTTCCAGGACGGACACGCCATCGACATACTCGACGACCTGAGGACGTGCGTGGCGGAGCACTTCGACGTGGCGATCCACCACCCACGTTCCAGTTGGAGACCCGCTCGGCCCGGCAGCGCGAGACCGACACCCACGGGTGAGGGCAGACCCTGACCCCCAGGGCGCAAGCCCGCAAGCCGCCCGTTCGCGACGGGGCCGACCCGCCGACCCGGAGCCGCGAATGCCCCGGGCGGGCGCGTCGGGGAGCTCCTGGCACCCGAGACGCCAACGAGGGAGTCCCCAGATTGCCCCAGGCGGGCGTCCCTCGCCGACGAGCTCGGCGGGATCATCCCCGCAAGGCGTCCCTCACACGCCCAGGACGTCCCTGGCGATGGCGGCCGTCTGGCTGGGCGTCCCGCCCACGCGCACGCCCACGGCCTCCAGAGCCTCCTTCTTGGCGGCGGCGGTTCCCGCCGAGCCCGACACGATGGCGCCGGCGTGCCCCATCGTCTTGCCCTCGGGGGCGGTGAAACCCGCGACGTAGGCCACGACCGGTTTGGACACGTGTTCGGCGATGTAGGCGGCGGCGCGCTCCTCGGCGTCACCCCGATCTCGCCGATCATGACGATGAGATCGGTGGCCGGGTCCTCTTCGAAGGCCGCGATCGCATCGATGTGGGTGGTGCCGATCACCGGATCGCCGCCGATGCCGATGCACGTCGTGAATCCGATGTCCGCGAGCTCGTACATGAGCTGGTAGGTGAGCGTGCCCGACTTGGAGACGAGGCCGAGCCTGCCGGGCCCGGTGATGTCGGGCGGGTGATGCCGACGTTCGACTGGCCGGGAGAGATGATGCCGGGGCAGTTCGGGCCGATGAGCCTGACCCCCGTTCGGCGGCGTAGGCGAGGAATTCGACCGTGTCGGCGACCGGGACGCCTTCGGTGATGATCACGACGAGGTCGAGGCCGGCGTCCACCGCTTCGAGGACCGCGCCCTTCGTGTGGGCGGGCGGGACGAAGACGACCGAGACGTTCGCGCCGGTGGCGTCCTTCGCCTCGGCGACTGTGCCGAAGACGGGAACGGAGACGGTTCCGGCGGCCCCGGCCTCGGCGCCGGGGCCGATGGGGAGGACGTCGAACTCCACGGACGTGCCCGCCTTGCGCGGGTTGACGCCGCCGACGACGTTCGTACCGGCGCCGAGCATGCGGCGCGTGTGCTTGCGCCCTCGGATCCGGTCATCCCCTGGACGATGACCTTCGAGTTCCCATCGAGGAAGATAGACATGGCTGCTCCTTAACTTCGCGTCCGGCTTAACCCGCTCGGCCTGCAGCGGCGGCGAGCCGAGCGGCCTCGGCCGCTGCGCCGTCCATCGTGTCGACGAGGGTGACGAGGGGATGGTTCGCTCGGCGAGGATCGCGCGCTTTTCGGCGACGGCGTTGCCGTCGAGGCGCACGACGATCGGCTTGCCGCCGCCTCGCCGAGGGTCTCGAGGGCGGCGACGATCCCCCTGGCGACTTCGTCGCAGGCCGTGATCCCGCCGAAGACGTTGACGAACACGGAGCGGACCTCGGGGTCGCCCAGGATGACGTCGAGGCCGTCGGACATGACGTCGGCCGAGGCGCCTCCGCCGATGTCCAGGAAGTTGGCGGGCCCCACGCCGAGCTCCTCTCCGGCGGAGGCGACGACGTCGAGGGTGGACATGACCAGGCCCGCGCCGTTTCCGATGACTCCGACCTGGCCGGAGAGCTTGACGTAGTTCAGGCCCAGCTCCTGGCCCGCGCCTCCAGCGGGTCCTCGGCCGCCTTGTCGAGGAGGGCCTCGTGGGCCGGGTGGCGGAAACGCGAATTGTCGTCGAGTGTGACCTTGCCGTCGAGGGCGAGGACCTCGCCCCGCTCGGTCAGCACGAGCGGGTTGACTTCGACGAGCGTCGCGTCCTCCCCGGTGTAGACGTCCCACAGTCTGAGGAGGACGGGGGCGACCTTTCCGCCCGTCTCGGGTCGAAGCCCGCGGTCGCACGATTTCGCGCGCCTTCGCTTCGTCGAGGCCCGCGAGCGGGTCGATCGGAACCCCTCGCGAGCGCCTGGGGCCGTTCCCTCGGCGAGTCTGTTCGATCTCCATGCCGCCTTCCACCGAGCACATGGCCAGACAGCGGCGTTCGGCGCGGTCGAGGAGGACCGAGAAGTAGAATTCGCGCGCGACGTCGACCCCCGATGCGACGAGGACGCGGCGCACCGTGTGCCCCTTGATGTCCATGCCGAGGATCGCCTCGGCGGCGGAGTGCGCCTCGGCCGGCGTGCGGGCGAGTCTGACTCCTCCGGCCTTTTCCGCGCCCGCCCGTCTTGACCTGGGCCTTGACGACGGTGAGCCCTCCGCCGAGCCGGCGCGCGGCGGCCTCGGCTTCGGCGGGAGTCGAGGCGACGACGCCCGGCGGAACCGGTACGCCGTGCGCTTCGAACAGGTCGCGGGCTTGGTATTCGTAAAGGTCCACGTAGTCGTCCTTCCGGCTCCTCGTTTCCAGACGCCCTCAAGTTTAGACGAGACCGCCGACGCCTTCGAGCGTACGATGAGGCGCATGAGTTCGCTTTTCTCCCCTCTGTCATTACGCAACGCGACGGCCCGCAATCGCCTGTGGCTGCCCCCGATGTGCATGTACTCGGTGTACGCCGAGGACGGGCGGGCCACCGACTGGCACGTGCAGCACTACGCGGCGCGCTCCTCCGGCGGATTCGGGACGATCGTCGTCGAGGCGACGGCGGTCAGCCCGAGGGGCGGCTGTCGCCGCGGGACCTCGGCCTGTGGGACGGCGGGCAGGTCGCCGGCTTCGCGCGCATCGTCGAGGCCATCCACGCGGGCGGCGCCCTGGCGGGCGTCCAGCTCGGCCACGGGGGGCGCAAGTCCGAGGTGAACCCCGCTTCCGAAGGCCCCGATTCCCGGGCGGGAGGGAAGCCGGAGTGGGACCTTCTGGCTCCCCAGCGCCGTCGCCTTCCCCGGCATGCCCACGCCGGAGGCGCTCGACGAGGCGGGCATCGACCGGCTCGTCGACGCCTTTCGCGGCCGCCGCCTCGCGTGCGGTCGAGGCGGGCGTCGACGTGGTCGAGCTCCACGGGGCCCACGGGTACCTCATCCACGAGTTCCTCTCCCCCTGTCGAACACCCGCACGGACTCCTACGGCGGCAGCGAGGAGAACCGCCGGCGCTTCCGCTGCGCATCGTCGACGGCGTGAGGCGGGCCGTGGGCGACCGCGTCCTGTGCGTGCGGCTCTCGGCGACGGACTGGCTGGACGGGGCCTCACGTCCGAGGCGACGTGCCGGCTCTCCTCCGTCCTGGTCGAGCACGGCGTCGACGTCCTGCACATTTCGTCGGGGGCGCTCCTTCCCGCCGACATCCCGCTCGGCCCCGGCTACCAGCTGCCCTTCGCCGCCGACGTCAAGCGCGCCGTGGCGGGAAGCGAGGCGAAGGTCGTGGGCGTGGGCATGGTCACCTCCGCGGAGCAGGCCGAACAGGCGCTCGTCACCGGGCAATGCGACGCCGTCGCGGTCGGCCGCCTCGCCCCTGACCGATCCCTACGCCCCTCTGCGTTGGGCCGCGCGGCTCGGCGTCGACGACTCCCCGATGCCCGTCCAGTACCGGCGCGGCGTCTGGGGGTGAGCGGGCTTCAGGGCTTCAGATCCTCTCCAGCGGCGCGAAGCGCAGGGCGAGCCGTTTGGTCTGCCCGTTGGCGAAACGCACCTTGGCCACGGCGGACCGCCCCTGGCCTTCGAAGGCGAGGATCCTGCCCGTGCCGAAGCTCTTGTGGCGGACGTCGTCCCCGATGGAGAAGCCTGCGTGGTCGATGAGTCCTGAGTCGGCGCTCGCCGCCTGCGCCCCGCCGGCTCGCTCCTCAACTCGCTCCGGGGCCTGGGGCCCGGGCGCGTCGACTCCGAGCCTGCCGGGGACAAAGCCTGTGCCTGACCCCACCACGGGGGCGTCGTCGAAGGCGGAGTCGTAGGAGAAGCCGTCCGCTTCCCGCGTTCTCCGCGCCTGCCGCGGCCCGCGCCCGGCCGGCTCCATCCCGAGGAGCGCAGGGCGTCGTGGCTCGACTCCTGCCTGCGCCAGTCGATCAGTTCCGCCGGTATCTCCTCGATGAACCGCGACGGCGGGAACTCCTGCGGCGCCCCCAGGCCGAGCGGGCGGCCGCGCGCGTGATAGGGCAGGCGTTCGCGGGCCCTCGTCAGCGCGACGTAGGCCAGGCGTCGTTCCTCGGCGAGCTCCCGGGGGTCGGCCAGGGACCGCATGTGCGGGAAGGTGCCGTCCTCCAGTCCGGTGAGGAAGACGACCGGGAATTCGAGCCCTTTGGCGGTGTGGACGGTCGTGAGGGTGACCTCGCCTTCGCGGCCGTCCTCATCGGCGAGCTGGTCGCCGTCCGAGACGAGCGAGATCCGGTCGAGCCAGTCCGCGAGCGTCGCGTCGGGATCGGCGTCCGCGAATTCCAGCGCCACCGAATGCAGTTCCGCGAGGTTCTCCAGGCGGGACTCGTCCTGCGGGTCGGTGGACTGCCCTGAGCGTCTCCAGGTATCCGGCGGCTTCGAGGATCTCGTCGAGCACGTCGGCGGGGCCTGGCCGGCCTCCGCCATGGCCCGGGCGCGTTCGATCGTCTCGACGAAGCCGGTCATCGTCTTGCGGGCCCGCGCCGTCAGGCCGGGAACCGGCCCCTCGTCCGGCGGCTGCGGCGCCGGACTCTGCCGCCCCTGTCCCTGCCGCTCTTCCCCGCCGTCCCTCGCCGCGCTCGCCCTCCGCGACGTCGGCCAGCGCCCGGCCGAAGGATATCCCCCACCGTTCGGCGTGCCGGGCCACGGCCCTCTCGGCCTTCTTCCCCAGCCCGCGTTTGGGCGTGTTGAGGATGCGCCGGATCGAGACGGTGTCGTCGGGGTTGACGACGGCGTGCAGGTAGGCGAGGGCGTCCTTGATCTCGCGCCGTTCGTAGAAGCGGGTGCCGCCGATGACCCTGTAGGGGATCCCCGCGCGGACGAACATGTCCTCGACGGCCCGGGACTGGGCGTTGGTCCGGTAGAAGACGGCCACGTCCCCGTATCGGCACCCGTGGCTCTCCCTCAGGGAGTCGATCTCCTCGACGACGAAGGCCGCCTCGTCCGCCTCCGCGTCGGCGACGTAGCGACGATCCTCTCGCCGTCCCCCGGTCCGTCCACAGCCGCTTGGGCCCGTCGGCCCGGGTTGTGGGAGATGACGTGGTTGGCGGCGGAGAGGATCGACTGGGTCGAGCGGTAGTTCTGCTCGAGGAGGATCGACGTCGCCTCGGGGAAATCCTCCTCGAAATCCTCGATGTTGCGGATGGTCGCCCCGCGGAAGGCGTAGATCGACTGGTCGGCGTCCCCCACGACCGTCAGGCCGGAGCGGACGGCGTCCTTCCGCGTGCCGGTGAGCAGGCGGATGAGCGCGTACTGCGCGTGGTTGGTGTCCTGGTATTCGTCGACGAGGACGTGCTGGAAGCGCCGCCGGTAGTGCTCAGCGAGACCGGGGTTGTCCTCAGAAGGGCGACCGTCTCCATGATGAGGTCGTCGAAGTCCATGGCGTTGGCCTCGCGCAGCCGCCGCTGGTAGACCGCGTACGCCTGGGCCGCGACTCGCTCCTCCGGCTCATGGGCCGCCTCTACCGCGGCTGCGGGCGTGACGAGCTCGTTCTTCATGTCGGACACGCGCCGGGAGATCCGCTTGGGCGGATGGGCGCGGAGTCGATCTGTCCTCGCGGCACACCATGGCCATGCGAGGCGCTGGGCGTCGGCGGCGTCGTAGATGGTGAAAGTCGAGCGCATGCCGAGCGCCGCGTGCTCGGAGCGCAGGATGCGCACGCAGGCCGAGTGGAAGGTCGAAATCCACATGGCGCGGGAAACCCGTCCGAGCATCGCCTCCAGGCGCTCGCGCATCTCCCTGGCGGCCTTGTTGGTGAAGGTGATGGCTAGGATCTGCCCGGCGTCGGCGCGCCCGGACGCGATGAGGTAGGCGATGCGGCTCGTCAGGACCCTGGTCTTGCCCGAACCGGCCCCGGCTACGACGAGCAGCGGGCCGCCTTCGTGGACGACCGCCTCGTGCTGCTGGGGGTTGAGGCCGCGGAGGATCCTCTCGGTCCGGGAGTCGCCGGGGTCGCGCATCGGCGGCTTGGCTCCCCGTGCGTGCGCGATCCCGGCCGGCGCCCTCCGACCCCCGGCCCCCGGCGTCCCTCGCGGCGCTCTCCCGGATTCTGGCGCGAGCCGCTCCATCGTCGCCCTGATAGGCGGGATTCGTCTCATCGGAAGGGAGGTTCTCGGTACGCATAGGCCTCCAGCCTACGCCAGGGGCCGACGCTCGCGTAGGCGCCCGCACCGGCCGGCCGATGGGCCGCGATCCGACCGCCGTCCCCATTCGAGCGAGCCCACGCGGTCGCCCGGTCGAGGCGCAGGTTGACCCGCCGTCGGCTCGGACGTACGCTTCTATCAAACATTCGTTCGAAAGGATCTCCATGGCGGCTTGTGATGCAACGGCCCTGCTCGTCGTCGATGCGCAAAACGACATCATGGCCGGGACCGCCCTGCGCGAGAAGACGATCGCCAACATCGCCGGCTGCGTCGGCAAGGCGCGGGCGGCGGGCATCCCCGTCGTGTGGGTGCAGCACACCGACGAAGGCATGCCCGAGGCAAGCGGCGGATGGCAGATCGTCGAGGGGCTCTCCCCGCGCCCGGCGAACCGATCGTCCACAAGGCGTACGGCGATTCCTTCGCTCAGACGGAGCTTCAAAGCCTCTTCGAGCGCGCGGGCGTCACGCATTTCTTCCTGTGCGGCGCCATGACGGACGCCTGCATCCGCTCGACTCTTCGGAGGGCTCTACCGCGGATACGGGGTGACGCTCGTAGCCGACGCCCACACCACCGCGGATCGGGACGGCGCGCCGTTCACTGCGCTGCAGGCCATCGGCCTGGTCAACATGATGGCCGAGTACTCCACGCTGCCGGGCGTGCGTTCGCAGACCACGACGGCCGCCGAGTTCCCCAGCTGAGGCACGGCTGGACGCCGCCGGCTACAGGCGCATTCCGGAGTCCTCCGCCTTCTCGCGGGAGCCGTCTGCGGATGACGGCGGCGACGAGCGCCGCCGTCACCTGTTGGAAGAGCGTGGAGACGATGACGGGAAGACGGTCGCCGCGGGAAGTAACTCACCGCGATGACGGCTCCGGCGTTGATGTTGCGCATCCCGGACCCGTAGATCATGGCGACGACGTCTCCCCGATCCCTCCGCATGGCGCGTCCCGCCGCCCATCCCAACAGGTAGCCTGCGGCCGATACGAGGAACATGACGGCGGTGACCACGGCGAGCAGCGGATTCAGGGTTCGCACGAGCGGGGCGATAGCGCGTCGCGGAGGCGAGGATGACGAGGAGGATCCCGAGCTTGACGACGATCTCCAGCCACGGCCCGGCCCGCCGCCCGCAGCGTCCGCCGCTCGCCTCGTTGACGAGCACGGCGAGCACTCCCGGATGAGTATCATGACGGCCATGTCCCACGCGAGGCTGGACGTGCTGATCGCGACGTTCGAGCCGATGAAGACGCGGACGCCGAGCGGGATGAAGACGGGTGACAGGACGGTGTCCGCGAAGACCGCGACGAGGCCGAGCGGCGTGCTGCCCCCGCAGATGGAGATCCAGGCGAATCCCGCGCTGGCCGTCGGCGCGAGGAATTCGAGGATCACACCCTCGGCGATGTCGGGATGCGCCGCGAACCCCACCCGGGCGACGGCCCACGCGAGCACCGGCATGACCGTGTGGAGGATCGCGAGAATGGCCAGGAGGGGCGCGGGCCTGCGGAGCACGTCGCGGATGCTGGTCAGGCGGAGCGCCGCCGACCCCGCGAAGACGACCACGAAGAAGACGGCGGGAACGGCCGGGACGAGGCGTCCGACGATTCCCCGGCAGGAGGATGCCCAGCGCCATGGCGCTGGGAACGACGAAGGGCATCGCGCGGGAGATCGCGCGATTGGCCTGGCTCACGGTCACCGGCCGCCGCCCCGCCGGGCGCGCCTCCACCGGACGGGGCGCCCACGCCGATTCCACACGCCCGCCTTCCGTGCGCTCGGCGACCCGATATCGCGCGCTCCAGGCCGCGCTCGGGCCTGACCGCGGGAGAAGAGAGCCGGCGCGCTCCGCCCGCGGTTGGCGCACCTGTCCCGCCGCGGAGCCGCCCGGTTCGCTGCGCGCATCCGGGCGGCCGTCCGATGCGGCGCCCGGATGCGCGAGCCGGGGCTCAGCCTTCCACACCGACGATGACGTTGGACGCCTTGATCACCGCGTACGCCTCGACGCCCGGGGCCAGGCCGAGTTCGTCGATCGCCGCATTGGTGATCGAGGAGTGATGACCATTCCGGAGCCACCTCGATCTTGACCACGCCGTTGACGGCGCCTCTCTCGACGGACACGACGGTCCCCTTTGAGCTGGTTGCGTGCGCTGAGTTTCATGGTCTTCCTCCGCGGTTCGAGGGCGGGCGGGAATCCGCCCGTCAGTACACCGTCAGTCCGCGAGCGCGGAAGATCCGCCGGGCGGCTTCGGTTTCCTCCCGTGTGGGGGCTTGGTGTCTTCGAGTTTGTAGTCCAGGCCGAGCGACTTCCACTTGTCGCGACCCATCTGATGGAAGGGAAGCACTTCGACGCGGCTGACGTTCGGCCACTTTGCGACGATGTCGGCAACCGCCTCGACGTTCTCCGGGTCGTCGGTCAATCCGGGCACCAGCACGAACCGGATCCACACTCCGTGCCCTTCGCGGCCAGCCGGTCCCCGAATGCGATGGTGGGCGCGAGTTCGCGTCCCGTGACTTTCTTGTACGTCTCCGGTATCCCGGATTTCACGTCGAGGAGGACGAGGTCGATGTCGTCGAGCATCTTGTCGCTCACGTGGGATCCCAGGAATCCCGACGTGTCGATGCAGGTATGGATCCCCATCGCCTTGGCGCCCGCGAGCAGCTTCGCCGCGAACGCCGACTGCATGAGCACTTCCCCGCCCGACACGGTCAGTCCGCCTCCTGAGGCTTTGAACGTCGGCCGGTACCGTTTCAAGCGCCTGAGCAGCTGGTCGACTTCCACAGGCTCGCCGTCGCGCATCTGGAAGGTGTCCGGATTGTGGCAGTACAGGCAGCGCAGAGGGCAGCCTGCCATGAAGATCGTCATACGCACGCCGGGCCCGTCGACAGCTGTGACCAGTTCCCACGAGTGAATCGATCCGAGCGTGCCTTCGCGCATGCGGCGCAGACGGTCCGCGTGTTCGAGGTCCGTCAGCTCGATGAGGCCGGCGGTCCCGTTGCCCTTGAGACGGGAAGCCGGGGCCAGGAAGTCCTGGTCCCCGGCGCCCACAACGAGTGGAGACATCACATACGGTGGAAGGTGCGCGAGAGCACGTCGAGCTGTTGCTCGCGGGTCAGGCGCACGAAGTTCACCGCGTATCCGGAGACTCGGACGGTGAGGTTCGGATACTTTTCCGGGTGCTCCATCGCGTCCTCGAGGGTGTCTCGATTCAGGACATTGATGTTGGCATGGTACAGGCCGGCGATGCCGCCGCGGTCCTCGCGATTGGCCTTCATCGAAGCCAAACGCTCTTCGTATGTTTTGGTGGCCATGTTTCGGCTCCTTCTGTCGTGTCGGACTGATGTGTCATGAAGCGATCCGCCCCATGCTCGATGTCCGGGACTCCGGGTCGCGCAGTCCCGGAGTCCCGTCAGGAGAGGAACGAATCCTCCGGGATGAAGCCGCCGTCGAGAACGGCGACGAGGTTGCCCACCTGCTCGTTCTTCGTGCGGCCCAGCCCGCTCGGGGTGATCGTATTGGTCAGCGATATGCCGTCGAGCGCGTCCTCGTAGTCGAGCTTGCCCACCGAGAGCATCGACGCGAGCATTCCGTGCGTGTCCATGCCGTTCTCGGGGTTGGCGCCCGGGCTGAACGGAGTGCCCCTGCGGTGCCCCGAAGGGAAGCTCCCGGTGTTCCGGCCGTAGACGACGTTCGACGTGATGGTCAGCACCGACTGAGTCGGGATGGCGTCGCGATACATGGGGATCGCCTTGATCTTGTCCATGATCGTGTGGACGATCGTCGCGGCGATGTCGTCGGCGCGGTCGTCGTCGTTGCCGTAGGTCGGGAAGTCGCCCTCGGTCAGGTAGTCGACGATGAGCCCCGTCTCGTCTCGGACCGGCGTCACCTTCGCGTACTTGATCGCGCTCAGCGAATCCGCGACGATCGACAAGCCCGCGATGCCGCAGCCCATAGTGCGCACGATGTCGGAATCGTGCAGGGCCATCTCGACGGCCCTCATACGCGTAGCGATCGTGGCAGTAGTGGATGATGTTGAGGGCCTCGACGTAGGTTCCGACGACCCAGTCGAGCATCTCCTCGTACTTGGCCCACACGTCGTCGAAGTCGAGCGGGCCGTCGCCTCGGACGGGCTCGAAGCCTTCGACGATCTGCTTGCCGGACATCTCGTCGCGCCCGCCGTTGATGGCGTACAGGAGGGCCTTGCCCGCGTTCACCCGCGCCCCCGAAGAGCTGCATCTGCTTGCCGACGCGCATGGGCGACACGCAGCAGGCGATGGCCGCGTCGTCGCCCCAGTGCCCTCGGATCTGCGGATCGGACTCGTACTGGATCGACGAGGTCTCGATCGAGATCGCGGCGCAGAACTCCTTGTATCCCGCGGGAAGCTCCGGCGACCAGAAGATCGTGATGTTCGGCTCGGGGGCCGGGCCGAGGTTGCGCAGCGTCTGGAGCAGCCGGAAGGACGTCTTGGTGACGAGCGTGCGGCCGTCTTCGCCGAACCCGGCGTCCGACCAGGTGGCCCAATAGGGATCGCCCGAGAAGATCTGGTCGTAGTCGATCGTGCGGAGGAAACGGGTGATGCGGAGTTTGATGACGATGGCGTCGATCATCTCCTGGGCGTCGGACTCGGTGATGAGGCCCGCTTTGAGATCGCGCTCGAAGTAGACGTCGAGGAAGCCGGACAGGCGCCCGATCGACATCGCCGCGCCGTCCTGGCTCTTGACGGAGGCGAGGTAGCCGAAAGTACGTCCATTGGACGGCCTCTTTGGCGTTCTTCGCCGGGCCCGACAGGTCGAAGCCGTAGAGCTCGCCGAGCTTCTTCAGCTTCTTGAGCGCCTTGATCTGCTCGGAGTGCTCCTCGCGGTACCGGCACCAGTGCTCGGAGAACGGCTGGTCGGCGACGGCGTCCTGGCGGCCTGCTTCTGGGCGATGAGGTAGTCGACGCCGTACAGGGCCACCCGGCGGTAGTCGCCGATGATGCGGCCGCGGCCGTAGGCGTCGGGCAGGCCGGTGATGACGTGGGAGGAGCGAGCCGCGCGGATGCGAGGCGTGTAGATGTCGAAGACGGCATCGTTGTGCGTCTTGCGGTAGCGGGTGAAGATCTTCTCGACTTCGGGTCGACCTCCTTGCCGGCCTCCTTGATGGCCTGCTTGACCATCCGCCAGCCACCGTTGGGCATCATGGCGCGCTTGAGGGGGACGTCGGTCTGCAGGCCGACGATGACGTCGTCGTCCTCGCTGATGTAACCGGCGGGGAACGCGTCGATGTCGGCGGGTATCTTGGTGTCGACATCGTAGATGCGGCGCTTGCGCTCCTCGGAGATAGGTGGACTCGAGCGTGTTCCACACCCGAAGGGTTTTATCGGTCGGGCCCGCCAGAAACGAGGCGTCGCCCTCGTAGGGAGTGTAGTTCTTCTGGATGAAATCCCGGACGTCGATGTTCTCGGTCCAGTTCCCGGGAATAAAGCCTTCCCACGCCTTGGTGGTGACGTCGACAGCTGTGTCGGTTTCCATGGTTCACTTCTTCTCTTCGTAGGGGACAGAGACCTGATGGATAGGGTCCATTGTCCCCCCGGTACGCCGGTCTGTCTCCCCCGAAAAGGTGTACGTCCTGTCACATTCGCGCCATCGTCGCCGTCGCAAGGAAAGCTCGGCCGTCAACGGCATGTGACGTCCATCCAATCGTTGTCAAAATCACAGAAAAGAACCCCCGTTCCAGTGTCGCAGACGGCCCGCGCGGCATTCCCCTCCTCGGCCCACAGCGGATCACGCATCGGCCATAATGGGTGCAGGGGCAGCCGGGCGCACCGGCCGCCCCTGAGAGACGAGGGAGGCGGGGTATGTGGCTCGTATTCGCTCTGGCCTCCGCCCCTTCTCGCCGGTTTGACGTCGATACTCGCCAAGTGCGGGATCCGCAAGACGGACTCCGACGTCGCCACCGCCGTGCGCACCGCAGTGGTGGTCGTCTTCGCCTGGACCATGGTGGGCGTGGCGGGCTCCTTCGGGCAGATCGCCGACATAGACGCGCGCAGCCTGCTGTTCCTGATTCTGTCGGGTCTGGCGACGGGCGCGTCGTGGCTCTGCTACTTCCGCGCCCTGCAGATCGGCGACGTGAACAAGGTCGTCCCGGTCGACAAGTCGAGCACCGTGCTCACCATCGTCCCTCGCCTTCGCCTTCCTGGGCGAACGGGTCAGCCTGGCCACGGCGGCGGCCGCGGCGTCCATCGGCCTGGGAACCCTCCTGATGGTCGAGAGGAGGGACGTCGCAGACCGACCGGAGGCTCGGAGGGGCGGCGGCTGGCTGCCGTTCGCGGTCCTGTCCGCCGTCTTCGCGAGTCTGACGGCCCTGCTCGGCAAGGTGGGGATCGAGGGCGTCGAGTCGAACCTGGGAACCGCCGTCCGCTGCGTGGTGGTCCTGGCCATGGCGTGGCTCGTCGTGCTGGCCAGGGGGCAAAGGGCGGGCTGGTCCGGGCCTCGCCGAGAGGCGAACTGGGCTTCCCTGTGCCTGTCGGGCCTGGCGACGGGCGGGTCGTGCTCTGCTACTCCGCGCCCTGCAGGAGGGGCCCGCCAGCGTGGTCGTGCCCGTGGAGAAGCTCAGCGTCCTCGTGTCGATCGGGTTCGCCTTCGTCGTCTTTCCGCGAACGGCTCACCCGCAAGGGCTTCGCCGGCCTGTGCCTCGTGACCGCCGGCACGCTCGCCATGGTCGCGCTCTAGCGCGGCCGCGGCCGCCGGCACGCCGGCGAGGGCGCCCTCCCCACCATCGCTCACCGTGCGCGAGCAGACGACGCGTCGTCCTGGCTCTTGCCCCTGCACGGTGATCGACCGCGCGACTCGGCTGGGGCCGTTCTCGTCGTACTCGAGATCGCAGGCGTACTTCGACACCTGGCCTCGCCGCTCGAGGCTCGTCGACTTCCGCGTCGCACCGCATCTTCTCCTCGGCGGCCTCCGGGGGTCACGTAGACGCTGTTCATGGGGCCTTCGAAACCCCTCGTTGAGGCGGCACGAGGAAAACGCGCGCCAGCGCTCCGCGTGCGACCAATGCCTACGCCTTATCGGGCGAATCGACCGCGGCGAAATCGACCTCGATCTTCTTCCTCTTGCGACTGAAGAGTCCCAAAACGCTGTCCTCTCGTAAGGCTGCAGGATCGCACCGAGCTTACAGGCTTGCCGCCGTCTCGGCCTCCGCCGGCTCCCCTCGAGCCGGAGCGCGCGGACGGCGCCCCGTCGCCTGGCTCGGACCGATCCGATCCCGCGGGGCGGCATCGGCGCCGAGACCGGCCGAGTGAGAAGAACGCGGGCACCATGCCCGTCGCGGGCACCCGGCGCCCCTCGCCTCACTCCCCATCTCGATCGTGCCTGGGGCTTTGGACGTGCAGTCGAGCACCACCCTGTTGACTTCGGGGACGGAATTCGTGATGCGCGTGGAGATGCGCGCCAGAACGTCGTGGAAGGCGCGTCCAGTCCGCCGTCATCGCGTCCTCGGAGGAGACGGGCCGCAAAACGATCGGGTGGCCGTAGGTCCGCCCGTCTCCCTGCACGCCCACGGAGCGCACGTCGGCCAGCAGGACGACGGGGCACTGCCAGATTTCTCCGTCCAGCCCGGCGGCGGTGAGCTCTTCGCGCGCGATGAGGTCGGCTGCTCGCAGCGTCTCCAAACGCTCGCGCGTCACCTCTCCGACGATGCGGATTCCGAGGCCCGGCCCTGGAAGGCTGGCGCGCCACGATCTTCTCGGGACGCCCAGCTCGCGGCTCCACCGCGCGGACTTCGTCCTTGAACAGCGCGCGAAGGGGCTCGATCAGATCGAAGGCCATGTCCTCGGGCAGGCCGCCCACGTTGTGGTGGCTCTTGATGTTCGCGGCCCCTTCGCCGCCGCCGGATTCGACGACGTCGGGATAGAGGGTCCCTGGACGAGGAATCCGACCTCGCCGCCCTCGGCCCCGATCTCGGCGATCAGCCGCTCTGGCGGCCTCGAAGGAGCGGATGAACTCGCGCCCGATGATCTTTTCGCTTGGCTTCGGGATCGCTGGCCCCAACCAGGGCCGCCAAGAAGCGATCGGATTCGTCGACGGTGACGACGCGGATGCCCATGCCCGCCGCGTAGTCGCGCTCGACCTGCTCGCGCTCCCGGCGCGCAGCAGCCCGCGTGGTCGATGAAGAAGCACGTGAGCTGATCGCGACGGCGGCGTGGACGAGGGCGGCGGCCACGGACGAGTCGACGCCGCCCGACAGCGCAGATCACCCTGAGCGCCGCCGACGCGCCGACGTATCGCCTCGACCTGCTCGTCGACGATGCTGCCGGGCGTCCAGACGGGTTCGAGCCCGGCGCCTTCGTAGAGAAGTTCTCCAGCGCGGCCTGCCCGAACCGGGTGTGGCCGACCTCGGGGTGCCACTGCAGGCCGAAGAGTCTGCGCTCACGGTTTTCGAAGGCCGCGACGGGGGTCTGCGAGGTCGAGGCCGTGACCTCGAATCCCTCGGGGGCCGCCTGACGGCGTCGCCGTGGCTCATCCATACGACCTGGTCCGCCGGGGTCCCGTCGAAGGGCAGGAGCCCTCGGCCACGCTCGCCTCGGTGTGCCCGTACTCGCGGGTCCCTCGTCCTCCCCACGGTCCCCGCCGAGCGCCTGCGCCATGGCCTGAAGCCGTAGCAGATGCCGAGGATCGGGACCCCGGCGTCGAAGATGGCGGGATCGAGCGAGGGCGCTCCTTCCTCGTAGACGGAGGAGGGGCCTCCCGAGAGGACGATCGCAGCCGGATCCTCGGCGAGCATGTCGGCCGCGCTGGCCGTGTGGGACGATCTCGGAGTAGACGTCGCTTCGCGCACTCGCCGCGCGATGAGCTGAGCGTATTGCGCACCGAAGTCGACGACCAGAACCGGACGGGGAGAGGCGTTCACGCGTCCAATGGTACGCCGCGGCACGCCGTCCGCCCCGCCTGCTTCGCGAAAAGGGCTGAATTCCGGCGAACGTGCCCATTTTTCACGGGAAGGCGTTCCTCCCGTTCTTCGCAGGCCCCGCCGGTGTGGCACAATCATCGAGGCGAGATACACCACTGAACACTCCCTGACTGGAGTCAGGGCTGGAAGGATTTTTGCACCGTGGCACACTGCGTACTTCACTGCCGCCGAGACCGACTGCGACACCCAGGCCCTGGCATTGGCCCTACCCGAGACGCGCTCATGGCCTCCTACCCCCGGGTGGGAGTGTTCCGCTTTTTCACCAACGGCGCCATCGACGACGATGCCGCCTTTCCTGAGCTGCTGGCCAGAGCCGGCCGCAGCCAGACGCCGAACGCGCCTGGGGATCGACCCATGAGACCCTACGTCGCGAGCGAAGAAGACGCCATGAACGCCATCGTCCAGCGCTTCACCGAATACGCGAAGGATTTCGACGCCGTCCTGGTGACCGGCCTCTCGACGGGGACCCCGTCCTGCCCGGCTCCCTCGACCGCGCCGGCCGGGCCGCCGCCAACCTGGGGACGACCGTCGTCATGGCGGTCTCCGGAGCCTCGCGGACGGGCAGGCAGGTGGCGGCGACCGCCACGCTCGCGGCAGCGGAGATCAGCAGGAGCACGCCCGATCTCCGCCACGGTCGTCGTCGACGCGCCCGACGACGCGCGCGAGCACCTGGAGGGCTTTCCCTCGCCGCTGGTGTTCTTCTCCAGCGGCGCCGGAGAATCCGCGTCGGATCGCGGACCGGGTCTGTCGGACGGGAACGCCCGAATCCTTCTGGAGGCCATGGCCCACGGCCCGACGTCGTCACGCCGTTGAGCTTCACGGCGGCCCTGGTGGAGAAGGCGCGATCCGACAGGATGCGCATCGTGCCCCCGAATCCGATGACGACCGCATCCCAGCGCGGCGGCCGAGTGCCTTCAGCGAGGCGTGGCCGACATCGTCCTGCTCGGCGAGGCCGACGCGGTCGAGGGCGCGCGGCCGAACTCGGCCTGGACGTCTCCGGCGCCTCGATCGTCTCCGTGAACGACCCCGAGCGCCCCGACGCCTCACGCCGAGGAGTTCGCCCGGCTGCGCGCGAAGAGAAGGTCACCCTACGAGCAGGCGCTCGAAACCGTGCGGGACATCTCCTACTTCGGCACGATGATGGTGCACATGGGCGACGCCGACGGCATGGTCTCGGGCGCCGCCCACACGACCGCCCCACACGATCGTCCCGTCCTTCCAGATCATCAAGACCAAGCCCGGCACGTCGATCGTCCTCCGTCTTCCTCCTCCTCATGGCGGATCGCGTCTCGCGCTACGGCGACTGCGCGGTCAACACGAACTGTCTCCGGACGAGCTCGCCAGCATCGCCGTCTCCTCCGCCGAGACGGCGGCAGGCTTCGAGTCGAGTCCCCGCGTGCCATGCTCTCCTACCGACGGGCGATTCGGGCAAGGGCCCCTGACGTCGACGCCGTCGCCGAGGCGACCCGCCTGGCCAGGCGGAAGCGCCCTCGACCTGCTCATCGAGGGCCCGATCCAGTACGACGCCGTTGTCGACGCCGCCGTCGCGGCCAAGAAGCTGCCCGGCTCCCCGTCGCCGGGCGGGCGACCGTCTTCGTCTTCCCTGACCAACGCGGGGAACATCGGGTACAAGGCCGTGCAGCGCTCTCGGGAGCCGTCGCCGTCGGCCCCGTCCTCCAGGGCCTCAACAGCCGGTCAACGACTCTCGCGCGGTGCGCCTCGTCGAGGACATCGTCAACACCATCGTCATCACGGCCATCCAGGCCCAGCAGAAGTAAGCTCTGCTATCCAAGGATCCGCAAACGTCAGTTCTCGTCATCAATTCGCAGCCCTCGATCAAATACCAGCCTCGTCGACCCCTGACACGGGCGAGGCCGTCGCCACCGGCCTGGTCGAGCGCATCGGGGAGGAGAACGGCCTCATCCGCCACGCCTACGGGGATCGTGTGCGCGAAATCGAGGGCCGGTCGCCGATCACGGAGTCGGCTTGGGGACCGCGATCGACCTGTTCGAAGAGATCGGCCCTCGCTGACCGACGGCGCGATCAGAGCCGTCGGCCATCGCATCGTCCAGGGGGCAAGTACTTCGACGGCCCCGCCCTCGTCGACGACGCCGTCCAGGCCAAGATCGAAGAACTGTGCCCGCTGGCTCCGCCCACAATCCGGCGCATCTCAAGGGATCGTCGGCGCGGCGGCTTCTGCCCGACGTGCCGCACGTCGTCGTCTTCGACACCGCTTTCTTCCAGAGCCTGCCCGACGAGGCCGCCGTGTACGCGCTCGACCGCGACATCGCGGACAGGTATGAGGTCCGCCGGTACGGCGCCCACGGCACATCCCACCACCATGTCTCGGGCGGTCGCCGACATCCTCGGCCGCGACGACCTCAAGCAGATCGTCCTCCACCTGGGCAACGGCGCTCGGTGTCCGCCGTCGAGAGCGGGCGGGCGGTCGAGACCTCGATGGGCCTGACGCCGCTCGAAGGGCTGGTCTGGGCACCCGCACGGGCGACATCGACCCGGCGGTCGTCTTCCATCTAGCGCGAGTGGGCGGGATGAGCATCGACGAACTCGACACCCTGTTCAACCGCGGCTCGGTCTGAAGGGACTGACCGGGAGAACGACATGCGGCTCGTCCGGTCGATGGCCGCCGCGGGCGACGAGGCGCCAGGACCGCCTTGGACGTCTACGCGCACCGCATCGTCAAGTACATCGATGCTACGCGGCGACCATGGGGGCTTGGACGCCATCACCTTCACCGCGGGCGTGGGGAGAACGACGCCGATCTGCGGGCGGACGTCATCGGGCGGCTGGAGCCCTTCGGCGTGAAGATCAACCAGGAGCTCAACGCGGCCAGATCGAAGGAGCTGCGCATACTGTCGACCGCGGATTCGCGGGTCGCGGTGCTGGTGGTGCCGACCAACGAGGAGCTGCAGCATCGCCCGCCAGGCCATGAGCCTGGTGTGACGCCTTCGCGCCGCCGCATCCACCGACCGCGACAACAGCGAACGAACGGCGGGTGGGACGACGTCGTCGTCCCACCCGCCCCTACCCGCATCGGCTGCCTTCGCCCCTGCGTACGCATCAATACGACCGGCGTATGAGTAGAGTATTCCCATCCATGGTAAAGTCGGTCTCCGTGGAATTTGTTTCGGTTTCGGCCAGTGCATGCCACACCAAGGATGTCAAAGATAGATGTCAGCTATCGACGTTAGAAGTTTGAGGAAGCATAAAAATAACAGATGATACCCAAGCCTGATCCCACACATCATCGTTTTACAAACCACAGCTCCAACAACAGGGCGTGTCATCGCACGCGGGGCATGCAGGAAAGGACATTCCCTACCGGAGATCCGGGACGGATGAAGAACTGGTAGACGCCTTAGACCAGCTGGACGGCAGAAATTACAGCTCCTCAAGTCTCTGATCGGCGATTGGAATTACCTGGACTTCGAACTGGGCATCGACCGCGTGCAGGCCGATCCCTTCGCTCCCTCGTCGGCGCTGCACGCCGTGACGACCCCGAAGAAAATGGGGCTTCCGCTCGACCTCATCGCCACGCCCGATCAACGGGTGGCGGTCGCGGACTTCTCGTGCGAGCCTTCCGCCGGTCGATCGAGCGCTACGCCCCGGGAGGCCGTACGCATAGCCAGGACGGGTCCCGAGATCCCTGAGCGCTCGGCCTGCACCGTCACGCAGGACCGCGTCGAGCTCAGGTTCCAGGTGCAGCTCCCGGCCCGGAATCGTTCGATCCTCGGGCACACGGCCGCGACCATCTTCGACAAGGACGTTCCCGACGCCATCGTCGACACCTTCGAGGTGGTCTCCCCGACGCGGAGGAAAGCCACCTCGAGGCGCTGCGCGCACACGTGCACGCCTACGAGGACCACAAGGCCCCTGCAAACCGCTCTGAAGGAGAACGGCTGGTGGCCTTTCGTCGCCGACGGCGCCAGTGCTGGCCCGGAGCTCGGGGTGTCGCAGTCTCTGAAGGCGCGGTTCCTTCGAATCGCCCGCTTCGCTGCGCAGGGAGGTGACGCTCCCCACGGCGGCGTCGTCCGCGGGTTGGCGATCGAACCGGGCGTGACCGTGATCGTCGGCGGCGGCTACCACGGCAAGTCCATCCTGCTGGGCGCCATCCAGCGCGGCGTGTACGCTCACGTCCCCGGAGACGGACGCGAACTGGTCGCCGCCCCTTCCCGAAGCCGTCAAGGTGCGGGCTGCCGACGGGCGCGCGGTGACGGGCGTGGACGTCCGCCGTTCATCACGCATCTGCCCGACGGCAGCGACGCGACCGCGTTCTCCAGCGAGAACGCCTCCGGCTCGACGTCTCAGGCCGCCGCTATCGTGGAGGCCGTCGAACTCGAGACGCCCCTCCTCCTCATCGACGAGGACACGTCCGCCACGAATCTGCTGATCCGCGATGCGCGGATGCGCATGCTCGTCGAGGCCGACAAGGAGCCGATCACGCCGCTCGTCGACCGGATCGCCTCCCTGGCGCATGGGAAAGGGTGTGTCGACGATAATCGTCATGGGAGGTTCGGGCGATCTCCTCGACGTCGCCGACCGAGTGCTCATGCTCGACACCTACCGCTGCTTCGACGTCACCGAGCGGGCGCGCCGCGTCGTCGCCGAGCAGCCTCGCGAGCTCCTCGAACTGCCCTGGCCTTTGGACCAGGCGCCTCGCCGGCCGCTTCGCGACGCCGGGCAGGTCGAGGGGCACAAGACCAAGGCTTCGGGCTGGACAAGCTCTTTCTGGGAGACCAGACCGTGGACCCTGTCGGACGTCGAGCAGATCGTCGAGCCGGGGCAGACCGAAACCATCGCGTGGGCCCTTCGCGGACTGCTGGACTACGTCGGGGACGGCAGGAGCAATTCGCCGCAGCTGCTCGACCAGTTGAGGAGATCCTCGACCGGGACGGGCTGGACGCGCTGACCCGCTACGGGCTGAGGCAGTATCCGGCGTTCCTCGTGCGCCCTCGGCGGATCGACATCGGCGCGGCCCTCAACAGGTATCGGGGTCTGTATCTGGCCTGAGACGCGGACGAGCTCGGGAAGGCGAGACCCAGCTGCCCTCGCGCCCTTCCCTAAACCGCCTGCCGCCGCTGGGCGTCCACCCCAATCCCGGACGCTGACCCTGTGTCCCGTGTAGAAGGTGTCCTCCCGCACGTGAAGCCTGGCCTCGGTATAGCGCTGGCCGTGGAGGACGGCCTCGATCCTGTCGAGGCTGTCGGCCTCGAAGGCCAGTATCCACTCGTAATCGCTCATGCCGAAGGCGGACAGGGTCGATCCCTTGACATCGGGGAACTGCGCGCCTGAGCGGCCGTGCTCAGCCATGATGCGGGAACGCCCTCAGGGCAGCGATACCATTCGTAGGGAGCGGATGAAGGGGTAGACGGTCACCCAGTCGTGGGGCCACGCCCAGGCAGGCGGGAATGTGCTTCTTGTTGAACTCGGCGGGAGTGTGCTGGCCCATGACCGACCACACTGGTCGCAGCCGGGTGCCCCAGCGAGGAGGCGACGAGCGCCCGGTAGGCCCGTTGGAGCACCAGGGGTCGTCTGCGAGCCACCAGACGAGCAGGTCAGCGTCGGCGCGGAAGGCGGCGACGTCATACCACCCTCTGCGACGGCGCCCGTGGCGTCGCAGGCTTGGCCGGTCGCGTCGGCGAGTCGCCGTCGCTCCAGGGCATCCGCCGGCAGCGGCTCGTCGGTCGCGAACACCGAGGTCAGGCCGTAGTGCAGAGCGCTGTTCACGGCCTCCGGGTCGACGTCGGCTGCGTCCCGCGGATCGGGGGTGGGTTCGTGCATTGTCTTGTCTCCTTTGTCTGTGCACCGTTCAGCCCGCAACGCAGGCGGCGCGGCGACTCTATGCGGCCGGTCCGGAGCTCGCACAGGCCGTCCGTCCGCGGCCGGCTTCGACGCGGACGTCCCCCTCCCGCTCCAGGCATGCGCCCGGGCGGCATTCCTCGTGCCACGGGCCGATCTCCGTGATGGAGACGGGCGGGGCGTCGAGGGCTCGCCAGACGCGACGGCGGCCCGTTCGAGCATCAGGTCTGCCAGCGAGCTGACGAAGGCGGGGTGGGTCCCCGCTGTGCGGCCCGGTCGTAGGCGAGCCCCAGCCCGTCGGCGGTGGCCTTCGCCTCGACGTCCAAGTCGTGACGACCTCCATGTGGTCGGAGACGAATCCGATCGGTGCGCAGCACACGGCTTGGGCCCCTGAGGCCGCGAGCCTGCCCATGTACTCGTTGACGTCGGGTTCCAGCCACGGCGTATGGGGCGGGCCGGAGCGGGAGCAGAAGACGAGGCCGTAGCGGATGCGCGCAGGCCGAGGCGGCGCGTCACCTTCCGGCACGAGCACTCGGGCGAGCGCTTCGTGCTGGGCGGTGTACCTGGTCTCCGGCCTGTCCGGCTCGCCCGACCCCTCTCCATCGCCAGCGGGATCGAATGGGTACGATGACGCCAGGTCGATCCGGTCGAGATCGGCGCCGGCGGACGCCAGCCGGAGGAAGGACTCGACGATCGCCCTGTGCGTTCGCCTCCAGGAAGCCGGGGAATCGAAGTACACCCGCGTTCGTTCGACGACGGGCGGCGGCGTCCAGTCGATTCGCCGTAACGCCTTCTCGACGTCTTCGCGATACTGGCGGCAGCCCGAATAGCAGGCGCAGGCGGATGTGGGCAGCATGAGGATCCGGCGTGCCCCTGCGCCTCGCGAGTCCGAGCAGCGCCTCGTCGAGGAACGGGTGCCAGTTGCGGCTGCCCCAGACGATCGGGACGTCGACGCCCCGGCGGTCGAGTTCGGCGCAAAGGCGGATACGAGCGCGCGATTGCGCGCATTGATCGGGCTCACTCCCCTGAAGGCAAGGTAGTGCCGAGACCTCCCTCCAGGCGGGCCTCGGGTATCGCTCGGCCGTCGGCTACGCGCCGCAGAAACGGAGGACGTCGTCCGGGCCCTTCCGGCCCGCCGAATGAGACGAGGAGAACCGCGTCGTAGGGGCCGGAGCGACGTTCCGGGAACATGTCGGGCATCAGCCGCGCCGTCAGTCGAGGGGATCCCCGAAGAGCCAGCCGTCGACCTCGGGCATGTCCTTGAGATGGGCGACCTTGTACTCCTCGTGCTTAGTGAGCTGCCTGGCACCAGCGTTGAGGTCGGCCGATCCCTCGGCTTGTGCTTGAGTTGTTGATGGCGTCCATCACGAGGTGGTAGCGATCCGCCCGGTTGCAGACCACCATGTCGAACGGGGTGGTCGTCGTTCCTGCTCGATGAAGCCGCGCACGTGAAGCGGTCGGCGTCGGGCGGCCGTGGACGAGCTGTAGAATGGCGCCCGGCATCCGTGGAAGGCGAAGACGACGTCGCGAGTGTCGGTGAACAGCTCGGTGAAGTCGATGTCGCTCATCCCTGACGGGGTCGTCCTTCGGGCGCGCCAGACTCGTCAGGTTGACGACGTTGACGACGCGGAACTTCAACTCGGGGAGCTTGCGCCGCAGGATCTCGGCGGCGCGACGACCTCCATCGTCACGACGTCGCCCGCGCAGCCGAGGATCACGTCGACCTCGTCGCCGGGGCCCTCGTTGAGCACCAGTCCCAGATCCCGTAGCCTCCCGGCGACGTGCCTCGGCCTCCCTGAAGCGTCAGGTACCGCAGCTGGGGCTGCTTGTCCTGGACGATGAGGTTGACGCGGTTCGTCGACTCGAAGCAGTTGCGCGCCACGACGGCCAGGGTGTTCGCGTCCACCGGGAGGAACACCCGCGAGACCTCGCCGCGCAGGGAGAGCACGTTGTCGATGAGCCCCGGCCCCTGGTGCGAGAAGCCGTTGTGGTCGTTGCAGCCAGCACGTCGAGGACAGCAGGATGTTCAGGCTCGGGATGCGCTTGCGCCAGGCGAGTTTGCCGGCCTCTTCGAGCCATTTGCCGTGCTGGATGGTCTGCGACGCGGAGATGAGGCCGAAGGCCTCGTAGGAGGCGAACAGGCCGTTGCGCCCGGTCAGGACGTAGCCTTCGAGCCACCGTGGCAGTTGTGCTCGGAGAGCACCTCCATGACCCGCCCTCGCGCGAGATGGCGACGTCGGCGTCGGTGGTTCGCTCCATCGAGCACCGGTCGGAAGCCTCGAACACGGCGCCCAGGCGGTTGGAGTTCGTCTCGTCGGGGCAGAAGAGCCGAAGCCGTCGGGATTGTCCACGTACATGCTCGCGCATCATCGCGCCGAGGGTGCGGGTGGACTCCGCCCGCACGGTGCCGGGCGAGGGCACGTCGACTTCGTATTCCGCCAGGCCGCGGATCTTCAGGGCGCGCTGGACCCGCGCGTTGACGGCCGACTCGTGGACATCCGCTTGTCGCCGCGAGGATTGGCGGCCAGGACGAGGGGCGTCGGGCGCCCTGAGGCGTCGAAGAGCCTCGCCGGGTCGGTAGGAGGCGAGCCAGTCCTGAGGATCTCCAGGTGCGCCGCGTCGGTCTTGACGCCCGACAGCGGCACCTGGTGGGCGCGCCACGTGCCCTCCACCACGACGCCGTCGACCTCGTGCGGCCCCGTCCACCCTTTGGGGGTGCGCAGGATGATCATCGGCCAGCGGGGGCGCTCGCCGTAGCGTCGGGCGTCGGCCGGCCGGCTCGGGCGTCGGCCTGATCTCGCGGATGCGCGCATACGCCTTGCCGAGGGCCCTCAGCGAAGCGGTAGTGGATGCCCTCGTCCTCGCCTTCGACTTCGATGGGCCTGTATCCGTGCCTGCGGAACAGGTTGCGGACCTCTTCGGGATCCTTGCGGCCCAGGACGGTGGGCCCGGCGATCTTCGCGCCGTTGAGATGGAAGACGGCAGCACGGCGCCGTCGCGTTCGGGGTTGACGAAGGAGATGCCCTTCCACGATCCCTCCAGGGGACCGGTTTCCGCTTCGCCGTCGCCGACCACCGCGACGGCCAGGAGGTCGGGGTTGTCGAAGACCGCGCCGAAGGCGTGCACGAGGGCGTACCCGAGTTCGCCTCCCTCGTGGATGGATCCCGGGGTGGTGACGGACACGTGGAGGGGATGCCCCCGAGCGGAGAACTGCCTCGAAGAGCCGCGTCATGCCCTCCTCGTCGAGGCCGACCCGCGGATAGATCTCACTGTAGGAGCCCTCCAGGGTAGGAAGCGCCCACCAAGGCCGGACCGCCATGTCCGGGGCCGGTGATGAACACGACGTCCTGGTCGGTCTTCTTCACCAGATCGGAGACGTGGGTGTAGATGAAGGCCAGGCCCGGGGACGTCCCCCAGTGGCCGAGCAGTCGAGGCTTGATGTCGTCGAAGGTCAGCTTCGCGGGGGCGAGGGCTCGGACTGGAGATATATCTGGCCGACGGTCAGGTAGTTGTTGGCGCGCCACCAGGCGTCCATGGACGCCACCTCTGCGGTGGTCGGATGGATGAGGGACTCGAGGATCTCCGGGGTGAGATCGCGAGGCCCCTATCGGATGCAACGGTCATGTCCACCCTATGCGTTTGACGCTTGCCGTTCAATTGTCTCGCACTCCCACGGCTATACCTAGGGTCAAGCTCACGTGTCGCAGCGGGCGGATAGTCCTCCCGGGCGCCTTTCGACGCAGCGGGAAGCGACTTCTGTGCCGGCGTTCGCATGAGGATGTCGTAAGGTCGCCCGGCTCGGCGGGAAGCGCCGAAGGCGGCCGGAGAGCCTCGATCGATGGCGGGTCGGAGCGGGCATAGCCCGCCCGGCCCGCATCAACGCCCGATCGGCGGATCCTCTAGCCTTCTCGGAACATGACGCCCATGGATCCCTCGGATAGTGCCAGGTCAGAGCCCCGGGGCCGCCACCGCAGGCACGTGCCGCATTCCAGGCATGCGGCGAACTCAACTGATATGGTGCCGTCGGGCTCCTCGGAGTAGACGTGGGCCGGGCACACGCGCACGAGGAGCTTGCTCAGTGCCGGTCGCCTTGGCGATCTCCTGGTTGACGGTGATGTGGAGTTCCCCGTCCACTTCGTAGACGTTCCTGCCCAGCCGCGACTGGACGCTTCCCTAGGTAGTCAGCCATGTCACAATGCCCTCACTGCTTGGTAACTGATTCTGGCGAGCTGGCGGATCTTCAGCCCCGACGCCTTGAACGCCCCTGTAGGCCGTGGGCAGGATGTGCCTGCGCGGAGTCAGGTCGAGGTTGTACACCCTGTGCAGGACGTCGGCGAGGAGCTCGCCCAGCTGCCCGTACATCTCCTCGTTCTCCAGGAACGCGGGGCTTTCGCGTAGGTCGACATGTCCCTGCCCACGAAGGTCGACTTGTACTCCTCGATGTACCGCTCCAGCGATGTCCGACCGCAGTCCCTCGCCTCCAGCGCCCGGCCGATCGGCCTGGCGGCGGCCAGCGCGGAGCCCGCGGCGAGGTCCATTCCCCGCACCGTGAAGCCGGTGTTGAGGGTGAATCCTGCGGCGTCGCCGATGACGACCAACCCGTCGCGGACCAGGTCGTGCTGCATCTTCGCGCGCCTTCGGCGACCAGGTGGCAGCCGTATTCGAGGAGTTCGCCGCCTCGAGGAACGGCGCGATCGCCGGGTGGGAGAGGAAGTGGTCGTCAGGTCCGAGGAGGACTTGCCTTCTTCGCCAGATCGTCCAGGCGCGCGACGATGCCGATGGAGACGGATTCCCTGTTCGTGTTACATGAATCGCCGCCGGCCACGCCTCTGTGCAGTCGCTGACCACCGCGTAGGCTGCGCCTTCTTCCCCGGTGAGGCTGAAGCGGCTCCCGGATCGTCTCCTCGTCCAGCCGATGACGGATTTGACGCCCACCGCGAGGTTGGCCATCGGTTCCTTGGCGCGGATGCCGGCGCCGCGCGAGATGAAGGAGTTGACGCCGTCGGCGGCGACGACCGCTCTCGCACGCAGCTCGTCCTCCCCCGCCCGGACGCCGACGAACCGGCTGCCGTCGCGGATGAGGCCGTCGACCTTGACTCCCGGCATAACGGTGGCGCTGGCCTCTTCGGCCTGCTCGGCCAGCCACGGTCGAGCTTGGCGCGCAGAACGGTCACGGCGTTGACCGGTTCGGCCAGCCGCGCGTCCCAGTAGTCGACGTTGACGAAGCTCGCCGGGTTGAGGAAGCTCAGGCAGTTGCGGGTGATGCGCCGCTCCACCGGCGCCTCCTCGACGAAATCCGGGAACACCTCCTGTACGACACGGCAGTAGAACACTCCGCCGGAAAGGTTCTTCGAGCCGGGTTCCACCCGCGCTCGATGAGCAGGACTTCCCGCCCTTCCTTCGCCAGCTGGTGCACACACCGCTCCGGCAACGCCACCGCCGACCACGATGATATCGAAATCGTAGTTTCCTCGACATCGCGCCTACTTCGCGGCCTCGACGATGGCTGGCAGGGCCTCGTACAGGTCCGCAACGATGCCGTAGTCGGCGCCCTCGAAGATCGGGGCCTTATCGTCGTTGTTGACGGCGACGACGACCTTCGAGTCGACCATGCCGACCGTGTGCTGGATCTGGCCGGAGATGCCCACGGCGATGTACAGGTCGGGGCGACGGATCGCCCTGAGACGCCGACGTAGCGGTCCGCGCTCATCCAGTCGGCGCCTTCGGCCAGCGGACGGGAGCAGGCGAGCTCGGCGCCGATCGCGGCGGCGAGCTCTCGGCGAGCTTGAGGTCCTCCTCGGCTTTGAAGCCGCGCCCGGCCGCGACGATGCGCTTTCGCCGAACCCAGGTTGGCCGAGGAGACGTCGACCTTGTCCTGGCCGGTGACGGTCGCTCCGTAGCTCGCCGGAGGCGGTTTCGGCTGCCGGCGCCTCGCCTTTCGGGCGCCGCCCGCCGTCGAGCACGGCGACGACGGCGGTGTCGAAGGAGACGGTCTCCAGCGTGATGCCGCCGAAACGGGAGAGCTCGGCGCTGCCCCTGCCCTGATCTTCTTGAGCCCGTGGAGGTAGGGAGCCCTGAGCCGTGCGGCCACTGCGCCGGCCAGGACGCGCTCGGCGGGCTTGTTGGCAGCGAGCACGACGTCTCGGCTTCGGCCGCCACTGCGGCGGCCACGGCGGGGCGGCGGCCTCGGCGGGCACGCTCGGCGAGGGCACGTCGACGATCCGGTCGACTCCGCTACCGGCGTCCTGCCGACGGTGACGGCGACGACGGAGCCGCCGACGGCCCGCCCTGTGCTCGATGAGTGCGGCGATCTCCGGTTCGACCGCGATGATCCATGTGTTGGCCATTGTTCCTCTATTTCCTTTCCGTCTCAGAGCACGCCTTCGACCGCAGTGCGGCGATCAGCTGGGCCGCGGCGTCGGGCCCGGCGAGGATTTGGTTCTGCGCGCCTTTGGAATCCGGCTTGGCGCGGCCGGTCACGGTCACCTCGACGTCGGCGGGCGAGACCTCGGCGGTCGCGGAAGGGCTTCTTGCCGGCGGCGAGGATCTCCTTCATGGAGGGGACCTCAGGGTGACGGCGTCCGGCGCCGCCGCCACGACGACCGGACCGGAGACGGCGACCGTCCGTCCCTCCGGGCACGTTCTGGGTGATCCGTAGCCTTTCGGCCGTCTTGGCGACGGACACGACGCCCTGGAAGCACGGCCAGCCGAGGTATCCGGCCGCGAGCGCCGAGACGATCCTCGCGCCTTCGTCGACCGAGGAGTCGCCGGTCAGGAGGATGTCCGCGCCGTCGACGCCCTTGACGAGCTCCGCGAGCGCCGAAGCGACTTTCGTCGCATTCCACGTGGGCGCGTCGCCGTCCGCCACGACGACCGCGCGGTCGAGCCCCTTCGACAGGCGTTCTTCTTCGCCATCGAGCTGGCGGCGTCCTTGGCGCCGACGCTGACGCCCACCAGCTCGGCGCCGCTGGCGTCGGCGAGGTCCCGCCCAGCTGGATGGCGACGGGATCGGAGTTCGGAGACCGTGCTCTTGGCACGGGACCAGTTGACGTCTGCCGTCAGCGGCGACGGAAGCGTCCTGGGGTTCGCCGCGTACTTGTACGCAACCACCACAGTCATTTGAGCCTCTCTCTGTTGTTGGCAAAGGCGCGGCGACCGCATCCGAGCATCCTGCGCCGAGCGGAGGTGCGCCGGTAGCCTGCGGCCTCAATCGTCTCATCGCTTTCACGCCTGTTTCGGACGACGACAGTCCGAAACAGGATCTTCATCGAGGTGCAAGTAATTGAGAACGCGCAGATGCTCGCGACACTACACTGACAACCCCTGCAAAATTCCGGGACCAAGGGCACCGAGTGTGAACACATGCCCACTGCGCTTCGTCGCTCGAGAGAGGACGCCCGGATCGGTCCGTCCAGCAGAAGAACGGGCTGTCGCCGCCCCTGACCGCACCGCCTTTGACCACGGCGTCCGCCGTCCTTCGAGAGACGGAAAACGGGTATGATGAAGGGACTTGTGAGGACCGGCCCGGAATTCGCGCACTCGGAGCCGCATGGCCAAGGGGGTCTATGACCAGCATCGGCGCTGCACAGCGGAAGAGCGTCGGGCGCCTGAGAAACGCGGGCGCCGACAGGCGCATCCTCGAGTCGAGCCTGCAGCTCTACGGAGACATCGGCTGGCACGGCTTCAACTCACGAAGGTCGCGCAGCTGGCGGGAGTGGGCAAGTCGTCGATGTACGCCCGATGGGCGGACCGCGAGGACCTCTTCCTGGACGCCTTCACCGGTCTCATCCCCTCCCCCGTCCCAGTGGGGAAGACGGTGGACGAAATACTGATCAACGAGGCCGAATACCGGATGCGCCTCTATCTGGGGCCGAACGCGAGGGCTCTGCGACGGCTCTTCGTCGAAATGGTCTGCGAGGAGCATCCCGTCATCCGATCGGCCTACGAGCACACCTACCTCAGCCGATAGCGCGGATCCGCTCGCGCCTGTGGGAGTTCAAGACCGCGGGCGCGCTCCCCGCGGGGACGTCGGTGACGCGGCTGCTCGACGCGATCGAGGGCTCGGTCCTCATGCGCGCCTTCTGCCTGTCCCCCGACAACATCGAGTGCTTCTCGGCGAGATACCCGAATACGTGGAGAACCTCGTCGGCGATCAGCTCCACGGGTCCGGGCTGGAGAGAACGCTGCGCTCGGTCTCCTGAATCGCCGCGCGCCGTCAGGCACCCAGTTCAGCCCGACCGCGTCCTGTGAGCCAACCTGAAGCGCCGCGCCGTCAGGCACCGCATTCGGGCGCGGCTCCTGACGGCGCGGCGTCCTCGGCCGCCCCTCACGCCCGGAGCCAGGCCTTTTCTCCCTTTCTAGTCGTGTCTGCTGTCCCGGCCGCCCCTCATGCCCGGAGCCAGGGGTTCCGCCGCTTCGCGCCCCCAGCGCGGACTGGGAGCCCGTGACCGGGGAATATCGCCGTTCCGTCCGGGTAGGCCGCGAGGCGGCGCAGGTCGCGCGCATGGCCTTCGCGTCGCCGCGGACGAAGTCAGTCCGGCCTATCCCGTCGGCGAAGAGGGTGTCCCCGTGAACATGGTCCCCGTCCCGGGGTCGTACAGGCAGATAGATCCGGGGTGTGGCCTGGGTGGCGATCACCGAGGCGATCCTCGCCCCACGCGAGCGCGTCGCCGTCGTCGAGGAGCCGGTCCACGCGCTCAACCCGGTAGTCCGAGCCCTCCTCGTCGAAGCCCGACAGGGTGGGGTCGGCCACTCCCACGGCGTCGTCCCGCCCGACGCATACGATCGCCCCGTAGCGTTCGGCGAGTTCGTTGACGGCTCCGATGTGGTCGCTGTGGCAGTGGGTCAGGACGATGGGGAGACGTCGGCCTCCCCAGTTCCCGGATGAGCCGGTCGCCTTCGTCTCCCGGGTCGATGACGATCGCCTGGCCGGCGCTCGTCAGGACGTAGCAGTTCGTCCGATAGCTGCCCACAACGTGGCGCCTCGATGCTGAACATTGCCTTCCCTAACGTCCGATGGAATCGGCCGGCCCCGCCTCGGCGAGGGCCGCCCTGTAGCCTGGCGGTGCCCATGCTATCGATACCGCCGGGCTGAGAGGAGATCGCGGCGCTCCCGCGGGAGCGCCGCACCCGCCGCTGGTCAGCGGTATTCGATGATCCCCAGTTCAGGTGGGGTTTGGCCCCGGTCTCCTCGACGTCTTCGTCGACCAGCCGGAAGCGCAGTTCGCCGTCTGCGACCTTCCACAGCTGGGTCTTCAGGGTCGAGCCTGGCAGGACCGGCGATGTGATGCGCGTCTTGAGCGGGTGATCCTCTCGGGTTCGCCGGGGACGAAGGCGTTGACGGCGTGCCGCATGACGACTCCCGCGTAGCTGATGGCGTGCAGGATCGGGCGGGGTTCGCCGTTCTCGGCAGCGTAGTCCCAGTCGACGTGCTGCGGGTGGTAGTCGCCCGACAGGCGGTAGATGAGGGCCTGGTTCTCCGGGATGCGCTCGGTCACTTCCACATCGGGGGCGGTTTCGGGCATGTCGACGATGTCCTTCGGAGGCTTCGGGCCTCCCCAGCCGCCGTCGTAGATCAGGCAGTCCCAGGACTCGTTGGTGAAGAGGAGGTTGCCGTCCGAATCGTAGGTGTCGCCGATGTGCTGGGCCAGCAGGCCCCTTCCTCGCCCCGGTCGTAGAGCCCTTCGAGCTTGACCTTGGTCTCAGGCGGTCGGCCATCTTGGTGATGGGCCGGTGGAAGCGGATGTCGAAGCCCCCAGTGGAGGGAGCCGGCGTAGTTGTAGCCGTAGTCGATCGTGCGAGTGACCTCGGAGTCGACGATGAGCATGGCGCCGAACATCGGCAGGACCTTGAGGCGGGGGTCGCGCTCGTCGTGCTCGTTGATGTACTCGAGGCCGTCCTTGCTGTCGATTCCCGCGCCGCAGCCCAGGGCGAAGAGCTCCAGGTCGCGGAAAGTGTAGTCGCGTGTGAAGGGCCCGAAGGTCTGCCCGACCATTTCCGTCTTGATCGTCATTGCGTCGCCTTTCCGTGTTGGTTGATGGGGTCGATGAGTGGTTTCTTGAGGACCTTCCCGTATTCGCCGCGCGGCAGGCTCGTGCGGAACTCGATGATCTCGGGGACTTTGAAGCACGCCAGGCGCTCGACGGCGTAGTCGCGATGGCCTCCTGGCCGGGGCTCGCTCCTCGGCTGGGACGACGACGGCCTGACCGTCTCGTCGCGCACGGGGTCGGGCACTCCCACGACGGCCGCGTCGGCGACCTCCGGGTGGGAGCGCAGAACGTCTCGATCTCGGCGGCGGCGACGTTCTCCCCGCCCGCTTGATGATGTCGCCCATGCGGTCGGCGAAGTAGATCCACCCGTCGGCGTCGGCGTATCCGGCGTCGTTGGTCCTCAGCCATCCGTCGGCGTCGAAGACGGCGGCGGTTGCCTGCGGGTCCCTCCAGTAGCCGGCCATGAGCGAGACGCCCGCCTCTCCTCGGACGAGGATCTCGCCGCATCGGCCCGGAGCAGCCTGCCGCCCGTCCGGTGTCAGGATCCGCACGTCGTAGCCGGGGCCGGGGCGCCCGATCGACGGCCAGCGGCGGGTCCCTCGGGGTAGTCCGTGATGACTCGACCAGCGTCTCGGTCGAGCCGTAGTTGTTGAGCAGCCGGGTGGCGAAGCGAGTCTCGAATCCTCCTTCTCCTCTCCGTCAGCGGGAGGAAGTGGACTTCCCGGAGGAAGTGCTCGCGGTCGGCGGGATCGGGGGCTGTTTGAGGAGAGTGCGCACGATCATCGCCATCGCCTGCAGAAGGGTCGCCCGGTGGGAGCGGACCTGGCTCCACAGCCGCCTGGCCGAGTAGCGGCGTTCGAGGATGAGCGCGCATCCCGCGGCGATCACCGGCACGAGCGCGGACAACTGAGGTTGACGTGCGTCGCGGCCATGCACGTCAGATAGCGGTCCGCCGGGGTCATCGCCAGTTCCCACACGACGTACCGGCCGGAGAAGACCATGTTGGCGTGGGTCATCGATGACGCCCTTTAGAGGGCCGACGTCGTCCCCGACGTGTACATGATCTCCGCCAGGTCCTCGGGGCGGAGCTCGGGCCGCGACGCGAGCCGGCAGGGGCTGCTCGGCCTTCAGGTCCGCGTAGCCGCCGGGGCCGTCTCCGACCGTCACGACGACGGGGGCGAACCTGGCGAGGTCGCCTGCGGCGAGGGAGGGTTCGGTGACGAGCACGCCGACCTCGCATTCGGCGAGGATGTGCGCGCATTCGGGAGCCGTGAAGGACATGTTGAGCGGGACGACGACGGCTCCGATGCTCGTCAGGGCGAGAAGCACTCGACGAACTCGGCCCTGTTGCACAGGTGCACGGCCACTCTGTCGCCCCTTGCCCACGCCGAGCCGGTGGAAGAGGTTCGCCGCCCGGGCGACCTCCCGGGCCGCCTCGGCGTAGGTGTACCGCTCGACGCGGCCCGTATCCGGGTCTTCGACGACGAGGAATTCGGCGTCGGGGCGCTTTCGGACCCGTTCGTCCCACATATCGCGCAGTGTCGCGGATCTGCCACCATGTCCTTCTCTCGGGGCGGGGCGGGCACGCGCCGCCCCGACGGCTCAGTCGCCGAATCTCACGTTGCCGGAGGCCCTCGAAGCGTTCGATGTCCTCGTCGTCGAACCCGGCTCGCCCCAGGACGTCGCGCGTGTCGTACCCGAGAGGAGGCGTGGGCCGCCAGAAGGCGCCGGGGTTGCGCGAGAACTTGGGGAAGGTGTTCAGGCCTCTGACCTTCCGACCGTCCGCGCTCTCCCCATCTCGATGAAGCACTCTCGCTTGTCCACGTGGTCTTCGGCGAGGATGTCGGCGAACTCGTTGACGGCCCTGGGCGGCGATCCTGTGGGCGGTGAAGTCGCGTTGCACGTCCGCCTTGTTCTGGGTGGCGAGGTACTCTTCAAGCTTCCGTTCGATCAGCTGCGCCTTGGGGGCCGTCGAGCCACAGGGCCGAGGTGTCCTCCGGGTAGTCCTCGGTGCCCCACAGGTCGCCGAGCCCGATGGTCTCGAGCAGGTACTTGTTCTGCGGGACGCCGTAGACGCACAGCCCGATGTACCCGTCCTTGCACTTGTACTCGCCGATGGCGCACAGGTTCTGGTGCCTGGCTCCGGGGCGGGGGTAGAGGGTTCCCTCGTTGAGGTAGTCCATCATGTAGTAGGTGCCCACTGCAGGAGGGTCTCGTACATGGCCAGGTCGATGCTCTCCCTCTCCCGGTGGCCTTGGCCTTGTGGAGGGCCGCCAGCGCCGAGGAGACGATCATGAGGGAGTTGAAGTAGTCGCCGGAGTAGGGGGCGATGTTGGTGGGCTGTTCGGGGGTGCCGTTCTGCGCGATGATTCCCGCGTACGCCGCCACCGTCAGGTCGTAGGCGGCGCTGTTGACCCGTTCGGGGTCCCCCCATTGTCCGAACCCGGAGACGTGGACGATGACGAGTCTCGGATTCGCCTCCACAGCATGTCGTCGGTGATGCCCTTGCGGGCGAACGTCGGGCCCTTCGAGGCCTCGATGAAGATGTCGGCGTCCCCGACGAGGCGGAGGAGGATCTCCTTGCCTTCGTCGGAGAAGGTGTTGATCGAGATCGATCGCTGGTTGCGCCGCTCCATCTCCTTGGTCCACGTGGTGTCCTGCATCGAGTCGCCCGTCCACGTGTTCTCGATCCACGTGACGTCGGCTCCCCATTCGGCCATGATCTCGGCCGCGGTCGGGGGCCGCGATCTCGACGGCCGAGTAGACGACCTTGACGTCGTCGAGGGGGCCGAACGACGGCTTCGTCGTTTCCATGTTCAGCCTTTCTGCCTTTCCGTTGTGGTTTGCTCTTCGCTTCCGGGCGCCGCAGCGCGCGGGGCCCGCCCGTCCGCCGGCTCGGGCCGCCCCGCGCCCCGGGCCGGCGGATCGCGCCTCAGCGGTACTCCTGAGGGCTGCGCGTCCCGCGGTCAGGAGCATCACCTCGTCGGTTCCCCTGACACCCGGTCCACGCGCAGGTCGCGGTAGAAGCGCTGGACGCGGTGCTCGCCGGTGATGCCGATGCCCGCGAGGACTTGAGCGCGTCGTCGACGACGTCGAAGGCGGCGTGGGAGCAGTAGTACTTGGCCATGGAGCAGTCGCCCTCGACCGAGCCGGTCGTTGTCGGCCTTCCAGGCGATCTCGAAGAGCATGTTGCGCATGTTGGTCAGGCGGACCTTCATGTTCGCGAACTTCTCCTGGATGAGCTGATGCCGGGCGATCGCCTTGCCCCCTGGACGCGCTGGTTGGCGTAGACGGCGGCGTCCTCGAAGGCGCAGTAGGCCCTGTCCGTAGCTGGTCAGGGCCACCAGGAAGCGCTCCAGGTCGAAGTCCTTGACCCCGCGCATGAAGCCGTTGCCCTCGGTGCCGAAGAGATCGGATTCGTCGAGCTCGACGTCGTCGAAGTAGATCTCCGCGCAGGAGTCCATTCGCAGCCCGAGCTTGTGGAGGGGCTCCTTGGTGATCCCGGATTTGGACATGTCGACGAACCACTCGGAGTACACGCTCATGTCGTCGGCGTTCCTGGCCATGACGACCATGTAGGGGACCCTCATGCCCGACGTCTGGAAGGTCTTGTGCCCGTTGAGGTAGACCTTGCCGTCGCGGCGCGTGTAGAGTCGTGCGCATGTCGTCCCACGAGGATCCGGCGCTGGGCTCGGTCATCGCGTAGTTGAGGACCTGCTCGCCGGTGCCCACGTAGGCGAGGACGGCCTTCTTCTGCTCTTCGGTGCCCTCGCGGAGCACGGTGTCGAAGCACGGCAGCTGGTAGAGGACGTGGGTCGGGCCTCCCATGCGGCCGAGCACTTCGTAGGCGGCGGCGAGCGTCGACCAGTCCAGTCCGAGCCCGTCGTGCTCTTCGGGCAGGAGGATCCGGTCGAATCCGATCTCGCAGACGGCCTTGACCCATTCGACGGGGTACTCCGACTTCTCGTCGCATTCGTGGAAGTACTTCTCCCACGGACGCGAGCGCATGACCTCGGCGAACCCCTCGACCATGAGGGCCTGGTCTTCGTTGAATGAAAAGTCCATTGAATTGGTTCCTCAATCCTTAATCGTTTGTCGTCGTGGTGGCGATCACTCGGCTAGGGCGTGCGATCGATGGAATTCCGCGGCGTGCGCGAGGGCCTCCCGCGCGGAGTCGAGCAGTCGGCTGTGGTGGAGAAGCCGTGGATCACCCCCGGGAACTCCTCGTAGCGCACGTCGACGCCGGCCAGCTTGAGCATAGTGGTCAGGGTGCGCGAATCGTCCCTGAGCGGGTCGAATTCGGCCGCCGCGACGTAGCAGGCGGGCACGCCGAGCGAGAAGTCGCCCGCGAGGAGATCAAGTAGGGGCTGGACTGGTCGGCTTCGTTCTCGAAGTAGAGCCCCTGTACCAGGCGTAGTCCTCCTCGGTCAGCCCGTCCCACGGTCCGCCCAGCAGGCGCATGGACGTCGAGTCCCTCATGCCGTAGGAGCCGTAGAAGAGCAGCAGGCAGGCGATGCCGTCGGCGGCCCTCTCCTCGTCGCGCAAGTGCAGGGAACGCGCCCAGGGCCAGGTTGGCTCCCCGAGTCGCCCGCTATCGACACTCCTGCGGGGTCGATCCCCCACTCGTCGCAGGATTCCCGCAGTGCCCGGATCGCGTCGACGCACTCCTCGAGCGCCTGCGGGAAGCGGGCCTCCGGGGAGAGCGTGTAATCGACGGCAGGACGGCGGCCCCGTCTCGGCGGCCAGGGTGCGGTGATCCGGTCGTGGGTGTCGAGGTTGCCGAGCACCCACCCGCCGCCGTGGATGTAGACGATCACCGGCAGCCTGGGGGCGTCGCTCGGGCGGTGCATCCGCACGGGCACCCGCCCGTGGCGCGTGGGCAGCGTCCGTTCGGGTGGAGGCGGGAGCCGGCCCCTTCGTTCCAGAAGGCCCGCTCGCGGTTGTACGCCTCGCGCATCTGCGCGAAGCTCTGGTCGGTCGAGTAGGCGTCGGCCGCGAGCTCGCGCTGTTTGGCCACGGCCGCCCCATCTGCTCCGACCAGAGGGCCGGCACGTCGAGTTTGCGGCCCATCACTTCTCCGATTCCGAGAACGGAGAGAGGAGACGGCAGCCGCCTCGCGCTCTTCGGCGTCGGCCTCGGCCGGGATCGGGGCCGAGTCCGGCCCGTCCTCGGCTGTGGAGGGCCGGCGGCGCACGTACCACAGCAGGAGCATGGCGAAGGCGGCCGCGAGGATCGCCGAGACCGCGAGATGATGAAGATCATCTTGTAGGCGCTGGCTCCCAGCTTTGTCGCCTCCCCGCTTGGCGTCGTCGATCATGGCGCCGAAACCACGTGGAGGAGAAGGTGTCGGGGAGGAATCCGACGACTGAGAGGATCCCCGTCGCCGTTCCGAAGATGGTCAGGGGCACCTTGCCTTCCGTCAGCTGGGAGGAGACCACGCCGAATACGCCGTTGGCGATGAATCCGAGCAGGACGATGATCGCCGCGGCGACGTAGACCATGAAGGCCTTCGTCGGCGGGACGGTGAACACGAGGAGGCCGCCGGCGGCCACGACCGAGCCGTAGAGGATGACCCGGGACGGCGAGCCGACCGTCTTGGCCAGGAAGCCGAAAGCCGGCCCGGACAGGAGCGTGATGCCGTAGGTGCGGACGATGGAGATGAAGGTGACGACGCCGAGCGCCGCGCCCATGACGTCGCTGAGGTACGGAGTCGTGTAGGCGACGCCCGTGTAGTAGAAGTAGACGCAGAACATGCAGGCGGCCGACATCCACACGACGGGGTTCTTCAGAGCCTCGATGAGCTCGGCGGGGCTGAAGGAGCTCTTGTCCTTGTCGATCTCCCCTCGAACTTCGGGATGAACAAGAAGGACAGGATGGCGAGGGCCAGGATGAAGGTTCCCAGGAAGATGAGGAGCGCGCACGCCTCCCTCGATCGAGTCGGCGAAGAGCTTGATGATCCACAGGTTGATGAATCCGACCACGAGCCCCGCGGCTCCGTAGATCCCGTAGGAGACGCCGATGTTGCGCGGGTAGGACTCCTCATCGGAGACGAGTCTGACCAGCTTGTAGCGGATGCCCCACCATATGAGGATGGTGGTTATCCCCATCCCGACGAAGACGAACATGAGGGTGTTGAAGGACGGCAGCAGCGCGTAGACGTAGGTGAGGACAGCGGTCAGTCCGAAGCCGACCCACGAAAAGGGTGCGCACCCTGATCTTGTCGGCCACGATCCCCGATGGAAGGTAGCAGATCGTGGCCGTCAGGGCGTAGGCGCCCAGCAGCTTTCCCAGCCCGGCGTTGTCCGTTCCGATGGCCTTCATCAGCGGATCGTAGAAAACGTTCTTCAGGTAGGCGGGCGTGTAGATGATCGACGAGCCCATGGAGACGAGCACCAGGAGGAACCACCGTTGGAACCCCGTCAAGTCGCTCGTGCGGCGTTCGCCGCGGGTTATAGAAGGCATGGACGTCCCTTTCGTCATTGAAGGAATACGCGGCCGCGCCCATTGCGTCCGCAGAGTGAAAAATTGGACGGGCAGTGTCCAAAAATGAGGTTCTGAGCGGCTGGGATCCGCCCCGGAGGCGGTGAGCGGCCGGCCGGAGCACTTTTTCGTCGTCGAGTGCGCCGAGCGGCCTGCGCTTCGCGCCAGACCATAGCTGAAAGGTAGCAGCGCGGCACGCCCTTCCCGCGACCAAAGGTCCCTGAGGGCCGCCTTCCTACACCAGTGTGCGCTCGCCTGCGGACTCGGCGCACGAATTTCAGTTCCCATAGCTCACCCGGCGGCTCTCACTCCCACAGCTCACTCGGCGGCGTCGGCGCGGCCGTCGATCGGCGGGGACATGCATTCGACGCCGTCCTCGGGGTCTGCGATCTCGGCCTCCCCCACTTCGGGCGGCCGGGCACGAGCCATGCGGCGAAGGCTGCGGCGAAGGCGATCATGCCGACGCCGGTCCACAGGTCGAGGTTGGCCCCGCCGGCCTTGGCGAGGTCTTCGTCCGTGACGAAGCACAGGCCGTAGCAGGAGAGCATGAGCCCGAAGACGAGGAACATGGCGGCGACCCAGGCGCGGAGGTCCATGAGCGCGACGCGGGAGAACCGCGGATACCGCCCGGCCCGGTTCCGTCCGGGGTCCGGGAGCGGCTTCGCCGCGTTCCGCCCGCCACCGTCCGGGGCGGTGCCGGCGCTGGCCTCCACCGCTTCGCGCGGGCGGTCTCGGCGGGTTTGCGGGTGTCGTCGGGCATCGGATTCTCCTCCGTCAGCCTACCGTGAGATTGAGAATGACGAGAACGGCCATGACGGCGATCCCGAGAGGCCACGGGTTCTCCCACCACGTCAGCGGGCGCCCTTCGGCGACCCGCTCCCGCTCGGCTTGGATCGCCGCACGGTGCAGATCGGGCGCGGGGTAGCTGCCTTTGACCGCCATCTTCGTACGGCCCCACACGAGCCCGTCGAGTTCTTCGACGGGCTTGGGCGCCGTCCTCAGGGTCACGAGGACGGATACGGCGAGGTCGAAGACGAAGGCCATACCGCTGCCGGTGAACGAGGCCGCCTGCTGGGAGTTGAACTCCCACAGCCCGTTCGAGTAGGCGATCTGGACGCCGGCCGCGCCCGCCGCGCCGGCGACCAGGCCCCACAGGCCGGCCGGGCCGCTCATGCGCTTCCAGAACATGCCGAGCACGAACGTGGCGAAGAGCGGCGCATTGAAGATCGACTGGAGGAGCTGGATGTAGTCCTGGATGTTCCGGAATTCGGCGGCGATGAAGGCCGCGCCGACGGCCACGAGCACTCCCCGACGGTGAGCTTGCGCCCGATCCGCAGATAGTACGCGTCGCTGCGGCCCTTCTTGACGTAGGTCTGCCACAGGTCGTAGGTGACCACCGTGTTGAAGGAGGAGACGTTGGCGGCCATGCCCGCCATGAAGGCCGCGATGAGGCTGCCAGGGCCAGCCCCACGAGGCCGGCGGGCATGACGCGCCCGATCAGGGCGGGCAGGGCCTCGTTGTACTCGAGCTCGCCCTCGGCGAGCTCCGGGACGAGGACGGCGGCCACGAGCCCCGGCATGATGATGATGGCCGGCAGGAGCATCTTTGGGGATCGCGGCGATGATGGGCGTGCGCTGCGCCGCGGACATGTCCTGGCCGACAGGGCGCGCTGGACCTCGGTGAGTTGGTGGTCCAGTAGCCGAAGGAGTTGACGAAGCCCATGCCCAGCAGCAGGGCGATCCAGTTGCCGTAGGGATTGGTGGTGTTCCCCAGCCCGGTCCCGCCCCACACCGACAGGCCGTTCTCCCCCAGGACGGCGTTGGTCCGCAGGGCCTCCAGCAATCCGTCGATCCCGCCGACGCGGATGAGCCCGCCGACCGTGAGCGGGACGAGGAAGGCGACGATGATGAAGAACTGCAGCACCTCGTTGTACATGGTGGCGGTCAGGCCGCCCATCGTCGTGTAGAGGAGCACGACCCCGGCGGCCGCGATGATGGAGGCCCACAGGGGCCAGCCGATGAGCACGTTGATAAGGAGGGCGAGGGCGAACAGGTTGATCCCCGCCACGAGGATCGTCGCGACGGCGAAGACGACCGACTGGTACATGTGAGTTGACCGGTTGAACCTCAGGCGGAGGTATTCGGGCACCGATCGGACCTTCGAGCCGTAGTAGAAGGGCATCATGATCAGGCCGAGGAAGACCATCGCGGGCACGGCGCCGATCCAGTAGTAGTGGACCGTCGCCAGTCCGTACTGGGATCCGTTGGCCGCCATGCCGATCAGCTCGGTGGCGCCGATGTTGGCTGAGAGGAAGGCCAAGGCGCAGATCCAGGCGGGCAGGGAACGCCCGGAGAGGAAGTAGTCCTCGCTCGTGAGCACCTTCCGCTTCGTCACGACTCCGATCGCGATGACGAAAAACAGGTAGACGACGACGAACGAGTAGTCGAACACCGTCGCGTCGAGCCGTAGATCCATCGGTAGATTCCCTTTCGGTGCGTGCCGTCGTGGAACGCACGCGCTACAGGCTACCAGCGCCGAGCGGCGCCGAGCCACCAAAGCGCAGGCTCGCAGGCCGAAGGCTAGGAGACGCGGACAGGCCGGCCCTCGCGCAAGGACGTCCCGCAGGCGATGGCGATGCGCAGGGATGCGAGGGCGTCGTCGATCGTAGCCGGAACCGGGGCCCGCCCGGAGACGACGTCGAGGAAGGCGTCGAGTTCCCGCTCGTAGCAGTCGGCGAAGCGGGCGATGAAGTCCGCCCACGGCTCTTCCGGGGTAGGCGACGCCCGGCTCGAGCGAGCGCACCGGCAGCCGTTCGTCCATTCCGACCACGTCGGTCCCCTTCGTGCCGTGCAGCTCCATCCGCACGTCGTATCCGGCGCCGTTGAAGCGGGACGAGTGCGCGGTGGCGAGCACGCCGCCGGTGAGCCTGAGGAGGACGACGGCCTCCGCCGCGTCCGCGAAGTCCGCGAAAGTCGGGCAGTCCCGAGATCGGTGCCGTAGACGACGACCTCTTCGACCTCCAGGCCGGTCACCCGCAGCGCAGGGCGTCGAAGTCGTGGATGAGGCAGTCCTGAAGATCCCGCCGCTGGCGGCGAGGAACTCGCGGGCGGCGGGCGCCTGGTCGAGCGTGCCCATGGGACGCGGCGCAGGTCGCCGATCTCCCTTCGGCCAGCTGCTCGCGCGCCGCGAGTAGGCGGCGTCGAAACGACGCTGGAAGCCGACGTGGACGGGGATGTTCGCTTTCTTCGCGGCGGCGTTCGCGCGCGGGTGGATTCGACGTCGAGGCCACGGGCTTCTCGCAGAAGATCGGCACTCCCAGCCGAGCGGCTTCGCAGAGGAGGCCGGCGTGCGTGTCGGTCGGAGTGGCGAGACGAGTCCGTCCAGATCCTCGGAGGCGAGCATGCCCTCAGGGGGAGCGCACTTCGGCACCGTGCAGCTCCGCGACTCGCCGGGCGCGCCAGGAGGCTGGGTCGGCCACCACCAGCTTGCCCGCCTTCTTCGCGAGGATGCCCGCGTGCATGGCCCCTGATGCGTCCCGCCCCGAGGAGGCCTATCGTCTTCCCTGACATGGTGTGCTCCTTTCCCAGAGGAAGCATGCACCGGAATCGAGCCGTGCGGCAACCGGTAGGGGCCTCTCCACTGTTTCGCATTCGTCGCATCGGCGCGGCTTTTCCCGATTCATCGCACCGGCATGCGTTTTCCCAGAATTTCGACGAAAGACAAAAGGGCTACGCTCCCAGCCAACCGTTCGCTGACGCCGCCCCGCTCCCGTTAACCTTTGAAAGACCATTCCAGCGATTCACAGAAGGGGGACTTCGTGGCAGGCGAAGTGCGTTTTCGACCGCGACGCGGTCGGCATCAAGGCCCAAAGCGGCCTGGACGGACAACTAGATGTTCATCAACATCGCCGATGGAATCGGCGAACTCTCCTCGCTGCGGGTAGCGACGTCACAACGCTGCCGATCGACACGGTCGGCGGCGACAGGGCGTACCGACAACGACGGCACCGCAAAGCTCACGGGAAGGGCCGACTCCTCGTCAGCACCATGAGATCGGTGACTCTCGAGCTTTTCCGACGCATGCTCGACTCTGGGCTCGGGGCGGAAACCGCCATCGGAAACATGGACGCCGCGGAATCGCAGGTCACACAGGATTTCGCGTTCATGATGTCCTCGAAGCCTCAGTAGAATCACTATTAATGCTTAAATGCAATTAAACGAAATGGATTGGAAAATATAATGGTTTATGATGAAATCTAGGCTCTGCAGCTCTACCACAGCCTGCTAAAGATGCAACAATCGATCAACTCGCAAACCGCCTTGCGTAATGCCGGTAGTGCAATGAGTGACACTACAGGTTGTATCACAAACAGCAGTGGTTGAAGGATGGGTCGGCGAAAGCGCAAATCAATACGTCAGCGATGTAAACGAAATAAAACAGCTGTCGAAACTGCGCAAACTTCAATTGAAAGCTCAGCGCAGGCATTAATACTTATCAAACAGAATTCACTAATTTAAAAACAAAAATAACTAACCATCAAATAAACCATGGGATGAAGACTTTAAAATGGTACAAAGAAGAGGTACGCAGGAAAGGTGATAGAAAAATGCTCGGATGAAGTCTCGGAATCGATGGGAGAAAAATTCGACTCCTCTTCTTGGGACAATGAAATCTCCAAAGCTCAAAAACAGAAATAGAAAGAAGACAAAAAGAAACAACGAAAAGCATACAATAACGATGTAGAAGCAGTGGACAGTACCGCTTCGACCGCTTTCTAATTCGATCAACGACGCACTCGAGTCTATATTCCAGGCATCTCTTCGGGAGCTTCCTGCGTATCGATATCACCGGACCGAACAGATTTGGGGAGTGAGGATCTTCGGAGATGGCACTGGACTACTCGCCGCTGCAGACGAATGGGAAGATGCCATGGCGGACGCGCCTCAAAGCAGCAAAACTACTCAATCAAACTGATCCAGATACAGGACTTCCCCACAGAGCTGCTCTCAAAGAATTCAACGAAGAATACGGTGACCGTTTAGCCAGCGATCCATATTTCGCTTCAGCTCTTTCTGAACCAGGTCGGTGGGAGAAAACTCTATTCGATTGCTGGAAGAGTCGACTGACCAAAAGTATCCCCGCATCTCATGTTTCCGCCTTGAAATCCTTTCACGGAAAGCGTCGGAGCAGGAATCATCCTCGCCACTGAGGAAACTCAACTCATGATGCTGACAATATCGAACTTCAATTCTGTGGATAAAGCGTTTGAGCATCGACGGAGAAAACTAGCGTTGAAAGTTGGCGATCCAAGTTCCAAGGTGATCTCATTTCAAATGGTCAAAAAGATATGATCATGACGGAGAGGGTCATCTGCAGAAAATCGTACGCAAATGTCATATCTTGGATATGAGTTATTGAGTCAGTACATTGGACATGGCGCAAAAGCACACCCCGAGCTTTCCCTAGGCGACGACTTCCTCAACGGAGTCGACGGGAAGAACGCGGTGGGCAAGGCCATGGGTGAAATGGGACGCTGAACACCCGAGAAACTTTGATCTTATCAATGCAAGCGCTGGTCCCGGCCCTTCCGGAACAGCAAAAGTCACATGCGGAAAAAATGGAATATTCAGAGATGGTCTTTCATGGGATTATCTACAAAACATGTACGAAGCCATGGATAATAATCCCGATGATACACCGGCACAGAAATTTATGAATTCCACTTTAAAATGGGATGATGATCATAGATGATACTCCTGATAAAGAAATGAATATGACCCGTTATCTTGTAGGGTAATCGAGCTCAAGATGGTAAAGTGGGTGATGCTACAATTTACTGGGCTGACGATAAAGGAGAGCTCTTGAAGGCTCATTAACGAAATATCTGGTGATACATCAAACAAAAATTTCGTCAATATAGCCTGTAATTTTCTTGAAGGATATAATGACGGTCTATATGAGGACTACGACCATGATGACAATTGGAGATTTGAGCAATCAAGATGAGGGTTGACGGGCAGGATATGTTCGGAAATAAGAACTCAGCCTTGCGTTCCCACATCGATGATATACTCTCTGAATATTCAGGAGATCTGCAGCATGAACTAGATGACTACAGCGGAGTGAAAAGGCGGGCCTTCATCGAGCTGGGATCCGCGTGATGGAAGATACCATATGGTTCTCAATAAGATCTTTACGAGCGACTTGATGCTGATGACAGCAAGTTTTTCAAAAGATCTTGGTGCAGACAAAAGAAGCTTTTAACAAATTTCGGATCTAGAACGATCAATCAAATGTCTAATGAATACTATAACTCTTTAGTGGCAACGGGAGATACTGGTCATTTATCTGAACTTCGTAACGATATAGTCAGCGATTATGAAGGACTGCTCCAAAAATATGGACGCGGGCGAAAGCAATGCAGATAAGGCTGCAGGAATTAACAGGATAAACAGGTGTCAACTGTGACTGGCATTCTCAGATTCACAATAACCATATTGTAGGCAATATTCCAGGTGCCAGCCCTACATAAAAGACGGAGTAGGATATGCACTTGACTTAAATCCTTCCAAAGAGAGCCCATGCTCTTTGCCGAACACCTTTCTGACGGATCGAAACGCGATGCTAGAATTCAAGAATCATTGAATGACATCAGACAACATATACCTCAAGGCAAGGTGAGATAACCTATAGAAGTTCATCGGGCACCAACGAGGGTCCGAATGATAGCAACTATCTCCTTTGATGAGGGAATATAATGCTAAACTGCCCGAAAAATGAACAATTTTTGGATAAAGACGGAACATTCCTCTTGGTTCGAATGGACTCCCTGATTTTGACGACCCCTAGCAAAAGAACAAGCTTTTTAGACGCTATACTTTAGACTTGTGGTCTGGTCAGGCTATCGAAAGACACAGATAACCATTAATCGGCCGACGGACTATTTCCAGTGATTTCGCGGGCGAACCCGATGGACAACGCCCGACGCACGGCCGAGCTCATGCAGGGAATGCGACCTGGAAGGCGTCGCCCTGGCCGCATCCCCGAGCCCGGCCGTGCGCTGAAGCGGCCGGGAATGCGGGGCGGACACCCGCTTTATCGTCCATCCGCTTCCTCTGGCAGACTGGTTTCCATGGATGAGTTCTATTCGATCTACTCCCACGGGCTCGTGCGGGTCGCGCCTGCACGCTGCCCGTGGCCCCGGCGAACCCGATGGACAACGCCCGGCGCACGGCCGAGCTCATACGGGAATGCGACCTGGAAGGCGTCGCCTGGCCGCATTCCCCGAGCTCGCCTAACCGGCTACTCCATCGACGACCTCCTGCTCCAGGACGCCCTCCTGGACGCCGCCCTCCAGGCCATCGAGCACGTTCGCCAGGCCACCGTGGAACTCCAGCCCATCGTCGTCGTCGGAGCGCCGCTGGCGCACGCGAACCGCCTCTACAACTGCGCCGTGGTCATCCACGCCGGGCGGATCCTGGGGTCGTCCCCAAGTCCCTATCTGCCCAACTACCGCGAATTCTACGAAAAACGCCACTTCGCCCCCGGGGACGGGCTCGCCGGCGCGGCCATCCGCCTGCCCGGGGTCGCACTGCGCCCCGAGGCGCCCAGCACGCGTCGAGCCTCCCACCGGGTCGACGCCTTCGCTAACTACGGGGTCGCTCCCCGACACCGTGCCCTTCGGCCCGGATCTCCTTTTCGACGCCAAAGACGTGCCCGGATTCACCTTCCACGTCGAAGTGTGCGAGGACATGTGGGTGCCGATCCCCCCGTCGGCGCGCGCAGCGCTCGCCGGGGCGACCGTCCTCGTCAACCTCTCCAGCTCGCCCATCACGGTCGGGCGCGCGGCCGATCGGGCGCTCATGGTCCAGTCGGCCTCGGCCCGCTGCAACGCGGCCTACGTCTACACCGCCTCGGGAGGGCGAGATCCTCCACCGACCTGTCCTGGGACGGCCAGTCGATGGTCTACGAACTGGGGGTCAAACTCGCCGAATCGAGCGCTTCGCCAGCGGGCGGCACGCCACCATCGCCGACGTGGACGTCGACGCCCTGCGCCAGGAGCGCCTGCGCCAAAAGGGTCCTTCGACGACAACCGCACCGCCTTCGGCGTCACCGCCTCACCCGCCGGTGCGCCCCGCATCGGTCGGGGAGGCGCTGACGTCTTCCGCACCGTCACCCTCACGCTCAATCCCGACGCGGGAGGGGCCGTGAGCCTGCGCCGTCCGCTGGACCGCTTCCCTTCGTCCCCGACGACGAGGCCCAGCTCAACCAGGACTGCTATGAGGGCCTACAACATCCAGGTGTACGCAATCGCACAGCGGCTCAAGGCGATCGGCGACCCGAAAATCGTCATCGGCGTCTCGGGCGGGCTCGACTCCACCCACGCGCTCATCGTCGCCGCCAAGGCCATGGATCGGCTGGGGCGCCCGCGCACCGACGTGCTCGCCTACACGATGCCCGGCTTCGCCACCTCCGAGCGCACGAAGAAAAACGCCGAGGAGCTCTGCGAGAGCTCGGCGTGACCTTCAGAGAGATCGACATCCAGCCCGCGGCCAGGCAGATCCTCGAAGACATCGACCACCCCTTCGCCCGGGGCGAGGAGACCTACGACGTGACCTTCGAGAACGTCCAGGCCGGCCTGCGCACCGACTTCCTGTTCCGCCTGGCGAACGCGAACGGGGGGATCGTGCTGGGAACCGGCGACCTCTCCGAACTCGCGCTCGGCTGGTGCACCTTCGGGGTGGGCGACCAGATGAGCCACTACAACGTCAATCCCGGCGTCCCCAAAACGCTCATGCAGCACCTCATCCGCTGGGTGATCTCCTCCGGGCAGTTCGACGAGCAGGTGAACCAGACACTCCGCTCGATCCTGGACACGGAGATCTCCCCCGAGCTCATCCCGGCCGCGAACGGGGAGGACATGCAGTCGACCCAGGAGAAGGTGGGGCCGTACGAACTGCAGGACTTCACGCTGTACTACCTGCTGCGCCGCGGACTGCGCCCCTCGAAGATCGCCTTCTACACCTGGCACGCCTGGAGCGACCGCGAGTCGGGGACGTGGCCGGCGGGTTTCCCCGAGGCCGAGCGCAACCAGTACACGATCGGCGAGATCCGCTCGTGGATGGAGCTCTTCTACAAGCGCTTCTTCGCCAATCAGTTCAGCGCTCCACGCTGCCCAACGGGCCGAAGGTACTCGCGGGCGGGACGCTCTCGCCGCGCGGAGACTGGCGGATGCCCTCCGACGTCCCTGCTTCGGCGTGGCTCGACGAAATGTCTCGGATTCCTCGCGAATAGGGTGTACAGTCAGATGCGACGTGGCTCCATTCCGGAGCTGATCTGACCCCCGAAAGGATCAAAGTGTCCGTTGAGATAGTGCGCGAATCCGGTGACGATCTTCTCGAAGCGATCAATGCGCTCGTCCCTCAACTGTCCTCCTCGACGCCTCCCTGGCCGCCGAGGATCTCAACAGCCTCCCTATCCCAGCAGGGCACGGTCCTGTTCGTCTATCGCGACGAAGGAAGCGGCGCCGTCCTGGGCATGCTCACCCTCGCGACATTCGACATCCCCACGGGAAAGCGCGCCTGGATCGAAGACGTCGTGGTGGATGGTGCGGCACGAGGGCAGGGCGCCGGTACAAGCTCGTCGAGGCGGCAGTCCAGCACGCACTGGCCCTCGGCTGCAAGACGGTCGACCTGACGTCGCGGCCATCGCGCGAGACCGCCAACAGACTGTACCGGCGGGCTGGGTTCCAGCTTCGCGAAACAAACGTTTACCGCTACGTCGGATGACACCCCCGACGAAAGGACAATTGTGCGTTTCCGTCAATCGGTCATTGCGGGCCTCACCTGTCTGACGATGGTGGGATGCTCGGCATCGTCATCGGAGGCATCGGGCTCCGTGACGAAAACCCCGGCCATCGCCGCGGCAGAGGTCAAATGGCCCGAGCTGCCCGGCGCCTCGAGGCGTCCAAGGCCTTCTCGTCGACAAGGGAAAAAGCGGCCGGCAGCGCCAACACCTCGGTCATCAGCGTGAAGAACCCCCCGACGCTCGCCGAGGCCGTCAAGCCCCTGGGTCGACAGGCAGGCCAGGCCTTCGCCGCCGCAGTCAAGAAAAACCCCCAACTCCGGCCAGCAGTCCCTGGCGATGGAATCGTCCGTATGCGGGGCCTCGGGCACGGTCCTGTGCTTCCTCGTCAACTCGACCTCGGCGGTGGGAAGCCAATCGAGGGAGACCAGCCAGTCGTGGTTCGTCGACTCGTCGGACAACTCGGTGACCCGCGGCGAGGAACTCTTCACCAAGGAGGCGCGGCCCGGGTGCACAGCCTGGTCTCCTCCACGGTGAGGGAAGGCCGAAGGCGGGTCTCCGTCGAGCCAGGCGAGCGCGACCAAGAGGAACTCGGCCAAGGCCGCGACCGGGACGCAGCGCGAATCGAGCGGCAAGGACTCACCGAGCGGGGGCGCCCAAGGCAAGAAGACGAAGAACGCGAAGAGCGCCAAGTCAACCGTCCCCGATAACGACTACCTCCACGGAGCCTACTTCGATACGGACGGTTCCCTCATACTCCTCGTGACGGACCCGTATTCGTCGGGGAACGCGAGCCCTGTCCGCCCTACCGGGTCAGGGAAGAAACTGGACGGCTTCCCTGACCGATCGGGCGCGCAAGCTCCGCTCGACGATCATGGCGGAACCGCGCCCAGCCCCCTGCCGACGCCGAGTCCCTCGGTCCAGGCCAACCCCAGCGGTTCGGGCGTGGACTGCTCGAAGGCGTCCTGCGTGGCACTCACCTTCGACGACGGACCCGGACCGCAGACCCCCAGCCCTCGACACGCTCAGGCCAAGGGCGTTCGAGCGACCTTCTTCACCATCGGCCCGCACGTACGGTCCTATCCGCACGTCGTGGCGCGCGCCGTGCAGGAAGGGGCACGTCGTGGGCAACCACACGTGGAACCATCCGGTGCTCTCGAAGCTGGCCCCTCAGCAGGTCGCCAACGAGTTGACGAGCACGAACAACGAAATCGTCGCGGCGGGAGCCCCTCCCCCATTCTCGTACGCCCTCCGTACGGCGCGAAGAACCTGAGCGTCATGTCCGTCATCGGACAGCACGGCATGGTCGCGGTCATATGGGACGTGGACACCGAAGACTGGAAGAACCGCAATTCCTCCATCTCCACGCAGCGGGCGCTGGCCGGAGTCAAGCGGGGGTCCATCATCCTCATGCACGACATCCATCCGTCGACCATCGCCGCCGCGGGCGGCCTGATCGACCAGCTCAAGGCCCGCGGCTACACGCTCGTGACCGTCCCCGAGCTGCTCGGCAACAACCCGTCCGGGTACGTCGGACGCGAAGTGTATACGCAGACGACCATCAGATAGACGCGTTGCGGTTGGATGAGGTGCCCCCGGCGGATCGCCGGGGCACCTCATCGTTCGGAGAGTCAGCGGAGCCGTCGCGCCCGCGGAAGGGCGCTCGCCCCAGGCTTACGCAGGGCACGGCAGCGCCTGGGATCATCGAGCACTGGCAGGCATGCGCCGTGTCCTTCTCGACAGACTGGGCGGAGACGGGGAAACCGACCGGGTCCGAGCATGCGTCGGGAGGCTGGGAACGCGTTTCAGGCAGCTCGCGTTGCGCGAGCGGGAGTCAATCCGCGATGACCAGTTCGGCCCGTTGGAACTCCTTGATGTCCGTGTAGCCGTTGGCGGCCATGGCGTGGCGGAGGGCCCCATGAAGTTCACGCGGCCCGCGGCCTCGCGTGAGGGGCCGTGAAGGATCTCTTCGAGCGTTCCGGCCGTCTCCACCGCACCCGCTCGCCTCGCGGAAGGCTCGCGTGATGGGCCTCCTGCCCCCAGTGCCATCCGCTTCCGGGTGCCTCGGCGGCTCTGGCCAGGGGCCGTTCCGAGCATGACGGCGTCCGCGCCGCACGCGATCGCCTTGACGAGGTCGCCCGTCGTGGACACCGAACCGTCGGCTATGACGTGCACGTACCGGCCACCCGACTCGTCGAGGTAGTCGCGGCGGGCGGCGGCGATGTCGGCGATCGTCGTCGCCATGGGCGCGGCGATGCCGACGGTGCGCCGAGTCGCCGAGCGGCGCCGCCCCCTGTAGCCCGCCAGAACCCCGGGCGGCGCCGGTGCGCATGGTGGAGCGCGCCCGTGTGGTCACGGCGCCCCGACGATGACGGGCACGTCGAGTTCGTAGATGAAGCGTTTGAGGTTGAGCGGCTCCCGCGAACCCGAGACGTGTTCGGCGGACACCGTCGTGCCGCGGATGACGAAGAGTCGACGCCCGCGTCGACGACCGTCTTCCACAGATCTTGGGTCCGCCCGGGCGACAGCGCTCCGGCCACCGGCATGCCCGCGGCGCGGATCCACTCCAGCCGCGCCGTGATGAGTTCAGGGGATGATCGGGGCCGCGTAGATCTCCTGGAGGCGACGAGTCGCCCCCTGCCTTCCAGTTCGGCTATCTCGCCGAACTGCGGCGAGGGATCCTCGTACCTGGTCCACAGCCCTCCAAGTCCAGGACCCCTGACGCCGCCCAGCCGGCCGATGGCGACGGCCGTCTGAGGAGAGCTCACGGAGTCCATCGGCGCGAGAGCACCGGAATGTCGAGATGGTAGGCGTCGAACTGCCACGAGGTCGAGACTTCGTCGGCATCCCGGGTTCGCCGGCGCGGCACCACCGCGATGTCGTCCAATGTGTAGGCGCGCTGCGCCCTCTTGCCCCTGTCCGATCTCGACTTCGCTCACGCCTCAAGCCTACCGTGCGGGCCCTCGCGTCCGACCGTGGGCGGCCAGGCGTGCCACGGCTCCCCGACGGCGGGACGGCAGGCAAAGTCACGGGACGGCGCGGGCGCGAGTCGAGCCGGCAGGGGTGTGGGACGGACGCGCGGCCCGTCGAACGCCGGAGCCACCGGATAGGGTGGAGACGTCCGGGATCCGGGCGGCCGGACCGCGTTCGGCCAGGCCCAGCGAACGCCGCCCGGCGAACCCATCGAAACCGCCGTTCAGCGAGGAGCCCCATGTGGAGTGAAGAGAGCATCATCGGATTCGATACGGAGACCACCGATCCGCCCCAAGAAGGACAGGCTCGTGACGTGCTCGATCGTCCTGGTCAGCCCGGAGGGCGTGGACAAGCACTACTGGCTCGCCGATCCGGGCGTGGAGATCCCCGAGCGCGCGTCGGCGATCCACGGGATCACCACCGCCCAGGCGCGCTCCCAGGGGCGGCCCATCGGCGAAGTACTGGAGGAGATCGCGACGACGCTGGCGGAGCACATGGCCGCCGGGCGGCCCGCCGTCGCCTTCAACGCGACCTACGACTTCACCCTGCTGGAGGCGGAGCTGGGACGCCACGGGCCCAACCGCTGGTCGAACGGCTGGGCGGCGAGGTGTTCCCCGTCGTCGACCCGTGCCTGCTCGACCGCTCGGTGGACCGCTATCGCAAAGGCAAGCGGCGCTGGAAGACCTCTGCCGGCATTACGGCGTCCTGGCCGCAGACGACTTCCACAACGCCGAGGCGGACGTTCTGGCCACGCTGCGTGTCCTGGCGGCGATTCTGCGCACCACCCCTGAACTCGCCGAGGCGGACCTCGAGGAGGTCCAGATGCGCGAATGCGACACCCACGCCGAGTCGATGCGGTGGTTCAAGAAGAAGGCCGAGGAAAGGGGACGGGCCTTCACCGACTCCTTCGAGTGGCCGATCGCCGACTGACCGGGACGCGGTCCGATCCAGCGACGAGGCCGGGCGGCCTCTTTCGCCCCATTCTGGCTTATCCGCTGCCGACTGTCCGCGCTGCCGACCGGGGCCGTCTACGGGCCCGCCGAGACGTCCGCCGCCGTCCTCTCAGCGACCGGAGTAGTTTGGCGCCTCGACCGTCATCTGCACGTCGTGCGGATGGGACTCCCTGCAGGCCCGCGGAGGTCATGCGCACGAACCGCCCGCGTTCCTTCAGCTCGGCGATCGTCCTGGCCCCCGTGTAGAACATGGTCTGGTGCAGACCGCCGACCAGCTCGTACAGGACCGAGGAGAGGAGACCGCGGAAGGGCACCTGGCCTTCGATCCCTCGGGGACGATCTTATCGTCGGAGGAGACGTCGCTCTGGAAGTAGCGATCCTTCGAATAGAGCGCCTCCCCGCGAGGACATGGCGCTGAGCGACCCCATGCCGCGGTAGTGCTTGAACTGCTTGCCGTTGACGAAGACCAAGTCCCCCGGCGTCTCCTCGCAGCCGGCCAGGGAGCGAACCGAGCATCACGGTGTCGGCCCCCGCGACGAGCGCCTTGCCGATGTCGCCGGAGTACTGCAGGGCCGCCGTCGGCGACGAGCGGGATTCCCGGCCGCCTGGCAGGCCTTGGAGGCTTCGTAGATCGCCGTTATCTGGGGACCCTGACGCCGGCGACGACGCGCGTCGTGCATATCGAGCCGGGCCCCACGCCGACTTTTGACGGCGTCGGCCCTCTGCCTCGGCGAGGGCCTTCGCCCCCGCTTCGGTGGCGACGTTCCCGCCGATGATCTGCACGCCGTCGAAACCGGAGTCGGAGCGCAGCCGGGAGACCATGTCGAGGGCGAGCCTGGCCTGGCCGTTCGCCGAGTCGATGACGATCACGTCCACCCCGCCTCGGCGAGGGCGCACGCGCGCTCCCACGAGTCCGAGAGGTAGCCGACGCCCGCTCCGACGATCAGACGGCCCTCGGCGTCGCCCTGGAGCCTGCGGGTACTGCTGGGTCGTGACGAAGTCGCTCGACGGTGATGAGGCCGGTGAGGCGACCCTCACCGTCGATGAGGGAAGCTTCTCGACCTTGTGACTGGCCAGCAGCCTGGCGGCCTCCTCGCGCGAGGGACCCCCTGCCCGCGGTGACGAGCGGCATGGGCGTCATCGTCTCGCGCACGGTGCGGAGGCGAACTGCTCCTCCGGGATGAAGCGGAGGTCTCGATTGGTGATGATGCCGGGAGCTTGTTCCCCCGTCGACGACAGGTAGCCCTGACACCCGGTATTTGGCGCAGAGATCGTCGAGTTCGGCGATCGTGGCGTCAGGGGCCCACCGTGACCGGGTCCTGGAGCATTCCCGATTCGGATCGTTTGACCATATGCACCTGCTGGGCCTGCTCCTCGACGGACGGGTTGCGGTGGATGATGCCGATGCCGCCCTGCCGCGCCATGGCGATGGCCATCCTCGCCTCCGTGACGGTGTCCATCGCCGCGGACAGCAGCAGGGGTCTTCAACGTGATGGCGTTCGTCAGCCGACTGCTCGTGTCGACTTCCGAGGGATGACATCCGTCGCCTGCGGCACGAGCAGGACGTCGTCGTATGTCAAACCGAGGTAGTCAAAGGGATCGCGAGTGCTCATCCTTCAACTTTACTCAGGGTGTCAACGCGGCGCGCCGACGTCGGCCGGACTGCGACGCGGCGTGGCGATCCGCACCCTGGGTGGCTTTGACCGAGCACCATGCCGCGTCGCCCACGCCCAGGCGCAGCGCCGCCCAGCCGGCCGCGGTGACGCGGACGTCGATCGCCGCTCCTCCGTCGAGCCGGGCGCGGACCGTGACGAGCCCCGCGTCCGCGTCCGCGGCCTCGACCGTGCACTGGACCACTCCGCGAGGGAGCCTGACGGCGGATCGGCGTGCAGTGCGACGGCCTCGGGCGGGAACATGAGCGTGACGGGTCTCCGCTCCGCATCCCCTCCCCGGTGCGGCGGATGCGAGCCGTCCCTCTCCCCACCGCGATCCCCGGCAGGCCGTCGGGGCCGAACGAGGCCGGCCCGGTCAGGACGTTCAGGCCCGCCAGGCTCGCGGCGAACAGGCTCGTCGGGGCGGCGAGGACGCCGGCAGGCTCTCCCTGCTCGACTACGCGGCCGCCTTCCAGGATGACCAGGCGCGCGGCGAGCTCGACCGCTTCGGCCACGTCGTGTGTGACGAGGACCGTGGTGGTCCGGTCGTGTTTGAGCCGGGAAGAGGATCCGGCTGACGTGGGCGGTCGCCTCGACGTCCAGAGGCGGCGGTGGGCTCGTCCAGGATGAGGAGGCGCGGGTGGAAGACGAGCGCCCGCGCCAGGCCACGCGCGCCGCCCTGCCCCGGAGAGTTCGTCGCCCCGGCGCGAGGCGAGGCGCTCGCAGCCGACGGCGCGCAGCTGCCGGCGAGCCGCCGCCTTCGCCCGGGAGCGCGGCCATCTCCGGCATCGCAGGGGAAGGCGACGTTGGCTAAGACGCTCATGTGCCCGAAGATCCTCGGATCCTGGCTGACGACTGCGACCCGCCTGGCGCGCGAGGGACGAACGCGTCCGGACCGTCCACGACGACGTCTCCGAAGCGGACCTCTCCCGAATCGAGGGCGAGCCGGCCGGCCAAGAGCTCGGCAAGGTGGACTTGCCAGCTCCGTTGTGCCCCATGACCGCCACGACCTCTCCCGGTTCGACGTCGAGGCCGACGTCCCATCCGCGCGCCTCGATCGGCCGGAGACGGAGATCCGGGCGGACTCAGCTTCGTCGGCGGAGAAGGCCCCTTCGCCGTCTTCTCCGGTCTCCTGGACGGCGGGGGACGGGTGGGCGGAACGGTCGCCGTACCGGTCGGCGTCGTCGTACCGGCGCGCGCGACGCGCCGGCCATTCCGTCAAGGCGACCACGCACGCCGAGGCGAGGACGAGCACGACGCCGACGGCTAGGGGCGCTGTCGGAGTCGCTGACGCGGACGAGGTAGATGCGCGAGGCATCGTCTCGGTGATCCCCTGGGCCGAGCCTGCGAAGGTGATGGTGGCGCCGAACTCGCCCAGGCAGCGCGCCAGGGCCAGAGCCGTCCCCCTCGCGAGGCCGGGCACGGCCATGGGAAGGGTCACGCACCATGGGACGCGCGAGGGCCGGCGCCCAGGCCGCCGCGGTCTCTCAATCCACGGGAGCGCGTGCGCAGAGCGGCCTCGAGTGTGATGACGAGGAAGGAGGGAGACGAAGACCTGGGCCATGACGACGGCCGCGGTCGAGAAGGCGACGGAGATCCCCATGGCCTCCATGTGGGCGCTGAGCACGCCTTTGCGCCCGAAGGCCGTCAGGGAGCGCCAGGCCCGGCCACGACCGGCGGCAGCGAGAGGGCAGCGCGACGAGGATCCGCGCCGCCCTGCGCCTCGCCACTCGCGGGACAGCAGGATCGCCAGGGGGACCCCCACCAGAACGTCGACGACGACGGCCGCCAGGCACGTCCTCAGGCTGAGCTCCATCGCGGCGACGGTGGACTCGTTCGAGACGATCCCGGGCAGATCGGACCAGGGGACGCGCATCCCCATGAAGACGAGGGGGAGGACGAGGTAGAGGACGCCCGCGCAGGCGACGGCGGGAAGCCACCACGGAACGGGCGACGCCCCGCGCCTGCCGCGCGAACGCCGCGCGCGCCCGACGGCCGGGGTCAGGGACGCCGTCGCGAATCAGGACGCCGTCGCGTCCGCAGGCCTCTTCCCCTCGTCCATGCGCCAGACGTCCTCCCCGTGCCGCACCGCCGACCGCCGGGCGCCGCGAGACTCACACCCGATTCGCGGCCGCGGCCAGCCCGTCACTTGACCGAGCCGAAACCGTACTTCTTCAACGACTGCCCCTCAGCCGACATGACGTAGTCGACGAACTCTTCGCCTCCGCCGCGTGCTCAGACGCCTTGACGGGAGCGATCGGATGAGGTGTTGACGATCTGGTCGGCGCCCGGGATCTCGATGGTGTCGACCTTCTTGCCGGAGGCGACGGCGTCGGTGCGGTAGACGATGCCCGCATCGGCCTCGCCCGCCTCCACCTTTCCGCGCGCATCGGTGACCTTCTGCTCTCGGACACCGGCTTGAGGGTCACGCCGAGCTTCTGGGCGAGCTTGGGGTGGCGGTTCCGCAGGGACTTTCTCTTTCTTCGCGCAGATGACGAGCTTCGCCCCGCCGAGGGAGGAGTCCAGGCCCTTCACTCCGGCGGGGTTGCCCTTGGGCGTGATGAGGACCAGGGTGTTGAGGCGAACTTCCTCTGTTCGCCCGCGAGGCCCTCCTCGCGGCCTTCTCCATCGTCAGCTCGTCCGCGGTGGCCAGGACGTCTCCGGAGGGCCCCGTTGGACAGCTGGTCGACGAGGTCCTGGGAGCCCGCGAAGGTGTAGACGATCTTGACGTTGGGGTGAGCGGCCTCGTAGGACTTCTTGATCTCACCGAACGATTCGGTCAGGGAGGCGGCGTGAGACCTTCAGGGTGACCTTCGCGGCCCCGCCCGAGAGGCGCCGCCCTGATCCGGACGATCCCCCGCACGACGAGAGGGACGCGGCCACGGCCAGAGCGCTGAGCACCGCGGCGAGTCGGCGTAAGCGTGACATGCTGTCTCCTTTACGAGTCGAGCAATTCCGCACGGGGTGGATTCGAGTATCCTCAGGGCCGGGAAGGCCCTGCGCATCACTGCGATTGTGGCGCATTCCCGGCGGGGTTTCCGAATCCGGGGAACGGCATGCCATAATTTAAACGGACGAGTTAGAGTTTAATGGGTGTCCGACCCGGGAGGTTTGGAGAATGACCGTCATGTCGAGACATCGTCGTCGTCAGCGACCGCATCCTCGCCGGAGAGCGTCCCAACGCGGCGGCCCGCCAGTGCGCCGAGAGGATGGCCGCCGAGGACAGCCGAACCGGCCGTCCGAGTCGTGCGCGAGGCCCGCGAGGCCGTCGAGGAGGCCATCCGCCAGGCGTTGGACGCCGGGCATCGCCTGGTCCTCGTCCTGGGCGGATCGGGCTTCGGGCCGGCAACGACGCCCCGAGGCGGCCGGGGCCTTCATCGACGTCGAACTGCCGGGAGTCGCGGAGAGCATCGCGCCCACGGCCTATCGCACACTCACCGCGTCCCTCTCGGGCAGTCGCGGGGCTCACTGCGCGCGATCGCACCGGCGCCCTCATCGTGACGTCTCCGGGGTCCAGGGGCGGGGCGAGCGATACGCTCGACGTCCTCCTCCCTCTGGTCGACAGGATCTTCGCCCAGCTCGACGAGGTCTAGGGACGCCGGGCCGCCGAGCCGAGGCCCAAGGCATGCGGGGCCGGGAACGCAGACGGGATCGCGGAAGGCGTGCGGCAATCCCGGGTCGCGGGGTCCGCTGCGCCTCGACGCGGCGGACGGCCGTCGGCTCAGCCCGGCGGATGGCCTCAGCCGTCGGGCGCGGCGTCTGCGTCCCGCTGAGGCCGCGAACCGCCCGCGCTAGAATTCGAGGTCGCCGGGGTGTCGAGGTCACGGCGAGCCGGCGCACCGGGACCTCGACGAGCCGCATGCCGCGCAACGTGCGCCCGACCGCCCGGCCGCGGAGTGCGCCCGCACCCTCGAGCGCGGAACGCAGGGCGTCGCACCGGTGAGACGGCCTGGAGATATTGCCGGGAACGGCCGAGGCTCGCCGCCCAGGATGAGGGCTCCCGTCGGCGCGCCGCCCTGTGCGGGCGCTCTGCGGACCGGGGCTGACCTCGCATGGAACGCCCTGACCGCGAGGCGGGATCCCGTCCCAGCCGGGGCGGGCTCCTCCTCAGGGCCTCCGCCCGGTCCAGTACGCCACTCAGGAGACAGGGCGAGCCGCGCGACTCCTGGAGTGTCTGACGGAGACGACGAGGACCCTGCTCGTCGCCGCCGACGCGGAGCCCGCGACGGCGCCCAACGCGTCCATGCCCGCGCCGATTCCGGCCAACGGCCCCGTGCGGTGGATCCTCGAGGGTGCGGAGGACCCGCGGGGACGCGGACGCTCGGCGGAGCGACGACGACGCGCAAGCCGTCGACGACCCCGTCCAGGGCCCGTCAGCACCCGCTCCAACAGGCGGCGCCCGGCGATGTCGAGGTCCGCTTTCGACGCCCCTCCCGGACGCCGACCGCCGCCGCCGGCGAAGACGATCGCGTGAAGGCGATGGGCACCTATGGCGACATCTCGCCGATGCAGCCCGCCGAGACAAGCCGCATCGCGGATGCGTCCGCCGCCCCGGCGATATTCGCAAGACTTTACTCACGTAATTATTCGGATTCGGCCCTGTAAAGTTCCGTCCCGCCGTCGCCCCCGAGAATGGGGAGAGTCCGTATTCGATCGACGGCAGCGCCGCCCGGAGGCCGCCGATTCGCGAACGCGGCAGCGATTATCTTTGGTAGCATCCTTCTGAAAGAGTCAGCAACGGATTGCCACACGACGGTCGGCGCGATCCCCAGCCTTCGAGTGCCTGAGCGCATCACGAGTCTGACTGATCGATCCGAGAACCGCGAGACCTGGAGGCCGGCATCGCCTGGGGAACGCTTGCCATCACCACCTACTCGATGATCTGCGCTTCTGCGTGTGGTTCCTCGTCAGCGCGATCGCCCCCAAGCTCAACGACATCGGCTTCCACCCGTCGAAGGGCCAGCAGTACTGGCTGGTGGCCATGCCCGGGCTGTCCTGCGGCCTCATCCGCCTGTCTACATGTTCCTGCCGCCCATCGTCGGGACGCGCAGGCTCATCGGGTACAGCTCGCTGCTCTACGCCCTTCCGATGATCGGATGGTTCTTCGCCGTCCAGAGCACCCAGACCAGCTATGCGGTTCTCCTCGGACTGGCCTTCGCCTGCGGATCGGCGGCGGCTCCTTCTCCGGCTACATGCCCTCGACCGGCTATTTTCTTTCCCAGGCGCCTGCAGGAACGGCCCTCGGCATCCAGGCGGGCATCGGCAACCTGGGCATGTCGATCATCCAACTCGTCGGCCCTCTGCTCATGGGCTGGCCTATTCGGGATGACGTGGGCGGCCCCGCAGAGGCAGGCGTCGGGACCGATCTGAGTCCACAACGCGGCCGTCTTCTTCGTCCCCTGGACCTCCTCGCCGCCCTCCTGGCCTTCACCCTCCTCAAAGACGTGCCGGTCAAGGCGAACGTCCGCCAGCAGCTCAGACATCTTCTCGAATCCGGACACCTGGATCATGACGCTCATGTGCGTCATGACCTTCGAGGGTCTTCTCCGGGTTCTCCGCCCAGTTCGCCCCTGATCATCAACACCCTACGGCAAGGACAGCGCCTTCAAGGGCATGGAGGGCCTGCCCGCGGGCGCCGGATACGCCTTCCTGGGCCCGCTCATCGGTTCGCTCGTCCGCTTCGCCTGGGGGCCTCTGTGCGACAGGTTCGGGGCGCCCTGTGGACCTTGGTCTCAGGGCGTCGGCATGGCTCGTCACGCTGGGCTGGGCGGCGTCTTCTCGACCCGACCCACCCCGACCAGTTCCCGGTCTTCCTGACGGCGATGCTCCTCATGTTCTTCTTCACGGGCGTCGGCAGCGCCGGGACCTTCAAGCAGATGCCGATGATCATGCCCAGACGCCAGGCCGGAGGGGCCATCGGATTCACCGCGGCGGTGGCCAGCCTCGGCCCGTTCATCGTCGGCGTCGCCCTGTCGAGCATGGACGCCAGCCTGTGGTTCTGGCTGTGCGCGGCCTACCGCCTGGCGTGCGCGGCGATCTGCTGGTTCGCTACGCGCGCCCGGGAGCGCCCTTCCCCGGTTGACCGCCCTCAGACAGAAGGAATCGATGACACGCCAAGCCTCCAGACACACCTCCAGCGACGCCTCGGATCCCGCTCTTCCGGATGGGGTCGTGGCTCCGTCAGCGCAAGGCCGGCGACGACGCCCGCCAGATCTTCCTGGAAGGGGGCGCAAGCCGACGTCTTCTATCGGCAGCGCCACAGCTACGACAGGTCGTCCGGTCGACCCACGGGTCAACTGCACCGGCTCCTGCTCGTGGAAGGTGTACGTCAAGGACGGGATCATCACCTGGGAGTCCCAGCAGACCGACTACCCCACCACCGGGCCGGACATGCCCGAATACGAGCCGCGGGCTGCCCCGCGGCGCCGCCTTCAGCTGGTACGAGTACTCCCCCACCTGATCAAGCACCCTACGTCCGCTCGGCCCTCGTCGACCTCTACCGCGAGGCCCGCGCACGCCTGGGCGACCCGGTGCTGGCCTGGGGGGAGATCGTCTCCGATCCCGAGAAGTCGCGCGCCTACAAAGCCCAGCGGGGACGCGGCGGCATGATCCGCGTGAGCCTGGGAGGAGGCCACCGAGATCATCGCGGCCGCTCACGTTCACACGCTGAGGCCGTCGTCCGACCGATGCGCGGGATTCTCCCGTCATCCCCGCGATGTCGATGATCTCCTACGGCGCGGGATCGCGCTCCACGCCCTGATCGGGGCGCCGCTGCTCTCCTTCTACGACTGGTACGCCGACCTTCCCCCGGCCAGTCCGCAGGTCTTCGGCGACCAGACCGACGTTCCCGAATCCGGCGACTGGTTCAACTCCCAGTACCTGATCATGTGGGGCTCCAACGTCCTCTCACCCGCACCCCCGACGCGCATTTCATGGCCGAGGCGCGCTACCACGGCCAGAAAGTCGTGGTGGTCTCCCCCGACTTCGCCGACAACACGAAGTTCGCCGACGACTGGCTGCGGGTCCACCCCGGCACATGGACGGAGCGCTCGCCCAGGCTGGCAGGGCACGTGATCCTCGAGGAGTTCCACGTCGGCAGGGCGCGAACCCTCCTTCCTCGACTACATGCGGCGCTATTCCGACTCGCCCTTCCTCGTCCGGCTCGACGCCCTCGGCCAGGACGACCTCGCGGCGCGCCCGGTGGCCAGGCAGAGGGCCGGCAGGCGGCGCCGGTGTTCGCCCCGGGCAAGTTCCTCACGGCCGACCTCATGCCCGAGGGCACCACGCAGCGCACCGAGCACAACGACTTCCGCCCCTCGTCATGGAGGCCGATGGAACCGTCAAGGACCCCGGGGACTCTGGCCGACCACTACGGCCAGGAGGGCATGGGGCACTGGAACCTCGCCCTGAAGGGCGTGGACCCGGTGATGAGCGTCATGGACACCGACGAATGGCACGGCGCCCTGGTGGGCCCTGCCAGCGCTTCGACCTGCCCGCCGAGGCCGGGCAGGAGAGTGGGGCCGGCGTCGTCCCTGCGCGGGTGCCGGCCCGCCGGGTCGACGGCCACCTCGTCACCACGGTCTACGACCTGCTGCTGGCCCAATACGCGGTGGGCCGCGACGGACTGCCCGGCCAGTGGCCCACCGGATACGACGACCTGTCGACGCCCGGCACCCCGGCCTGGCAGGAGGAGATCACGGGCGTCAGCGCGGGGGCCGCCGTCAGGATCGGACGCGAATTCGCCCTCAACGCCCTGGAATCCGGCGGACGCTCCATGATCCCTGCGGGAGCTGGAACCAACCACTACTACCATTCCGACCAGATCTACCGGACGTTCCTCGCCCTGACCACCATGTGCGCCACCCAAGGGGTCAACGGCGGCGGCTGGGCGCACTACGTCGGCCAGGAGAAGGTCCGCCCGATCACGGGCTGGGCGAACTACGCCTTCGCCCTGGACTGGCAGCGGCCGGCGCGTCGATGATCGCCACGGGCTGGTACCACCTGACCACCGACCAGTGGCGCTACGACGGCGCCCGCGCGGAGGCCATGGCCAACCCCCTGGGGCCGGGAAGGCTTCGGGGCAAGACGATCGCGGACTGCCTAGTCGAATCCGCCCAGCGCGGATGGACGCCGAGCTATCCGACCTTCGACCGCAACCCCTGGAACTGGGGGCGCGCGGCCCGGGAGGCAGGCGTGCCGCCGGCAGTACGTCGCCGGAGGCTGGCCGCCGGACGCCTCCGCTTCGCCGCCGAGGACCCCTGACGCCGAGGAGAACCGGCCGCGCATCCTGGCCAACTGGCGCACCAACCTGCTCGGCTCCTCCGCCAAGGGCACCGAATACTTCATGCGTCACATGCTGGGCACGCTCAACGACGTCAACGCCGAAGAGCTGCCGGAGGGCAGCCGCCCGGCGATCATGGCGTGGAGGGAGGAAGCCGCCTCCGGCAAGCTCGATCTCATGTGGACGGCGGACTTCCCGGAACACATCGACCACCCTGCACTCCGACGTCGTGCTGCCCGCCGCCACCTGGTACGAGAAACACGACCTGTCGTCGACGGACATGCACCCCTTCATGCACTCCTTCAACGCGGCCGTCGACCCGCCGTGGAGGCCCGGACCGACTTCGAGACCTACCGGGCGCTCGCCCACCTCGTCTCCGAGATGGCCCACGGGCACCTCGGACGCCCAGCTCGACGTCCTGGCGGCCCCGCTCTCCCACGACTCCCCGACGAATACGCCACTCCCTCCGGCCGCTGGGCGAACGGACCGGGTGGAGGCCGGGCGTGGACATGCCCAAGATCGTCGGAGTCGAACGCGACTACAGGCTCGTCGGGCACGAATTCGACACGCTCGGCCCCTCGTCGACACGGCGGGAATGGCCACCAAGGGGTGCTCATGATGCCCGACCGAGAGTGGCCCACCGCACGCCTCAACGGAACCGCAGCGGTCGGCTCGGCCGGAGAGGGCCGCCCCTGCTCGACACCGACGTCAAAGCCGCCGACATGGTCCTGCTTCTTCGGGCACGACCAACGGACGCCTGGCCTTCAGAGGGTTCCGGACGCTGGAGAGGCGCACCGGCACGCGCATGGCGGACATGGCTCAGAGGACGAGGAGAAGCGGATCAGCTTCGAGGACACCCGCATCCAGCCGCGTTCGGTCACACTACCCCCGAATGGTCGGCCTCGAACACGGCGGCAGGCGGTATCGGCCTCGTCCAGAACGTCGAGCGGAACAAACCGTGGCATACCGACCGGACGGCCACAGTTCTACATCGACCACGACTGGATGCAGGACATGAGGCGAGTGCTGCCCGTCTTCCGCCTCGCCCCTGGCCTCGCGCACATGACGGCGAGGTCCCCTGTCGGCCACGTGGGGCGGTCCCCGGAGGGGACGGCCGAGGTGGCCGTGCGCACCTCACGCCCTCACAACAAGTGGGCGATCCATTCCCAGTACTTCGACAATCCCCATATGCTCAGCGCTGGGCCGCGGCGGGCAGACGATCTGATGAGCCCCGGGACGCGGAGAAGATCGGGGTCCGCGACAACGAGTGGGTCGAAGCCTCATCAACCGCAACGGCATCGTGACCGCCCTGCGCCGTCGTCTCCCCACCGCATGCCCGAAGGCACGGTGTACATGCACCACGCACAGGAACGCGTGGCCGGGACTCCGCTCACGGAGCGCTCCGGCAAGCGCGGCGGCATCCACAATTCCCTGACGCGCATCGCCATCAAACCGACCCATTTAGTCGGCGGATACGCACAGCTGTCCTACGCGTTCAACTCATTACGGCCCGACCGGCAATCAGCGCGACGAGGTCAGCCGATGATCCGCCGTCGCGGCCAGGAGGTGCAGTTCTGATGAAGGTCATGGCGCAGATCGCGATGGTGATGAACCCTCGACAAGTGCATCGGGTGCCACACGTGCTCGGTGACCTGCAAGCAGGCGTGGACGAACCGGGAGGCACGAGTACATGTGGTTCAACAACGTCGAGACGCGGCCGGGCGTCGGCTATCTGCGCACCTGGGAGGACCAGGATAAGTGGAAGGGCGGCTGGAGGCGCACCGTGTCCTGGGAGGCTCGTTCCGCGGCAGGGCGGCAGGGCGGCCTCGCTCGCCAGGATCTTCTCCAATCCGACGCTGCCGGTCGTGGACGACTACTACGAACCGTGGACCCACGAGTACGACAAGCTCCTCTCAGCGCCGGCGAACTCCCCGCAACGTCCGGTGGCGCGCCCCAAGTCGCGCATCACGGAGAGGCTATCGACACGATCGCCTGGGGCCCGAACTGGGACGACGATCTGGGCGGGTCGATGGAGACCCTCGACGTGACCCCGTCCTCGGCCGGATGAACCTCCAGGTGGCCAAGACGATCGAAGAGTCCTTCATGTTCTACCTGCCGCGCATCTGCGAGCACTGCCTGAACCCGACGTGCGTCTCGGCCTGCCCGTCGGGCGCGATGTACAAGCGCACGGAGGACGGAGTCGTCCTGGTCGACCAGGACGCCTGCCGCGGCTGGCGCATGTGCGTCTCGGCCTGCCCGCACAAGAAGCGTCTATTTCAACCACGCGACGGGCAAGGCCGAGGAGCATCGCTATGCTATCCCGCCTGGAGGCGGGCCAGCCGACGGTCTGCTCGGAGACCTGCGTCGGGCGTCTGCGCTACCTCGGGGTCCTCCTCTACGACGCCGACCGCGTCACCTGGCGGCCTCCCAGAAGGACGAACGCAACCTGTACCGCGCCCACCGGAGATCCTCCTGGATCCGCACGACCCGACGCGGTGGCGGCGGCGCGGGCGAACGGAGTCCCCACTCGTGGATCGTCGCGGCGCAGAGTCGCCCGTCTGAGCTCATCGCCGCCTACGAGGTCGCGCTCCCCTGCACCCCGAATTCCGCACGCTCCCCATGGTGTGGTACGTCCCGCCCTTGAGTCCGGTCGTCGACGCCGTGACGGCTTCCGGCAGACGGAGAGGACCACAAAGGTGCTCCTCTCGGCGCTGTCGTGCAGATGCGGATTCCGCTGGAGTACCTCGCGGGGCTCTTCACTGCGGGCGACCCGGCCCCGGTCGAGCGCTCGCTCCGCCGCCTGGCCGCCATGCGCCCTACATGCGGGACGTCATAACGGAGGCCCGGGCGAGGAGGGCATCGCCCGGGCGGTGGGAATGGACAGCGAGACGATCCGGGACATGTACCGTCCTCGCGATCGCTAGTACGACGACTCGCTACGCGGTGCCCACGGCCCAGACGGAGCTCCCCCGCGGCATCTCGGAGCTCGAAGGCGCCCAGTGGCCTACGACGTCGAGGGCCTTCCACGGCGCCGGGGTCAGACCCACGCCCCGGCCCGAGGGCCGCAGGATGCTCCCTCTGGAGGTCATCCGATGAGCACCTACATCGGCATCCCCGGATCCGACGACGCGGCGAGCCGGCGTCACCGACGGGCAGGGCGAGGATCCTGCGCATGGCCTGCTCGCTGCTCCTCGACTACCCCGACGAGGGGCTCGCCGACAAGCTCGCCGCCGTGCGATCCGAGACGCCGCTCCTCCCGGCCGAGATCGCCGGCCGGCCTGAGGCGTTCTGCGCCGTCGCCGAGATGGGGCGTCCGCGGCCTCCAGGAGTACTCACGTGGAGACGTTCGATCAGCGGCGCCGCTGCGCGCTGTCGCCGACCTACTACTCGCACGGGGACACGCGATCGCGCGGGATCGCGATCCCTCGCCTCAGAGGTCATGCGGCGTCGAGGGATTCGAGGCCGCGCGACAGCTCCGACCACCTGCCGGTGGTGCTCTGAATTCGCGCACTGGACGAATCGGACATCGGCAGGGCGATGCTGGCGGCCAACCGGAGGGCCTGGAGGTGCTCCGCACCGCGCTGCGCAGCGCGGGCTCGCCCTACTCCCACCTCCTGGAGGCGCTGGTCCTCACCCCTGCCCGAGCCCGACGGAGGACCCTGGCGGGCTATCGGCGCCCTCGTCAGCCAGGGCCCGCCCACCGAGCCTCGTCGGCGCAGGCGACCTCGACGCCACCCTGTTCCCCGTACCGGAGGTGAGACGATGACGACTCTCGACACCTTCCTGTGGGTCATCCTCCCCTATCTGTCCATCGCGATCATGGCCGTCGGGCTCGTGTGGCGCTACCGGACCGACCAGTTCGGCTGGACGAGCCGCTCCTCGGAGTGGAACGAGAATCGCATCCTGCGCTGGTCCTCTCCCCTCTTCCACATCGGGATCCTCTGTGCGGCGGGCGGGCACGTCGTGGGCCTGGCCGTGCCCGAGTCCTGGACGCAGGCCGCCGGCGTCTCCCAGCACATGTACCACCTGGGGGCGACCGGTCTGGGGTCCCTGGCCGCCCTGGCGACGATCACCGGGCTCGCGGGCCTCATCTGGCGGCGCGTCGTGGTCAAGTCCGTACGCCTGGCCACGAGCCGCATGGACATCGTCACCTACGCGATGCTATGCCTGCCCATCGGGCTGGGGACATGGGCGACCGTGAGCTCGCAGGTCCTGGGAGGGCACGAAGGGACGACTATCGCGAGACCGTCTCGGTGTGGTTCCGCTCGATTCCGGCGCTGCACCTGCGCCCCGAACTCATGCTCGACGTTCCATGCCGTTCAGCTGCACATCGTGGCGGGCATGCTCCTGTTCTGCATCTGGCCTTTCACGCGTCTCGTCCACGCCGTGTCGGCGCCCGTCGGCTACGTCACCCGCCCGCACATCGTCTACCGGTCGCGCGACCGCAGGAAGCCGACGTCCAAACCCTGCGGCGAGAGGGCGGTGCGCGGCCTTCGCGCCTCGTTCGGCGCGCGCATCGTCCGCGGACCGCGGGCCGTCCGACCGGTGTTGCCGTCGCGTCCGTCGCGGCCGCACAGGCAGTGCAAATCGTTCGTCACAGACGCGCGTCTGACTCTGAGGAGGTGAGCGCATGCAGCGGGGCATCCGGGGATCTGCAATCGGTTCTGAGCGACGGTCGCCTCGCTGACATCCGCCCAGCATGCGCTGCTCAGCCAGATCTCGGCACTCCTCGCCCGTGACCGTCACGGAGCTCGGCCGAGGAGAACGGGCATCACGTCTCCTCCGTCCGCGAGACGCTGGAGCCCTGTACGCCTTGGGGCTCGTCACCCGCGAGCAGATGCCGATCAGCGGCCGCGGACGCCCCGCGCACGGGTACATCACGTACACGCCGACGGATCCGGCCTTTCCCGCCCGAATGCTCGGACAGGCCACGCAGGCGGTCTTCTCTCCTGGCTGCGCAGACGGCTGACGACCCGAAGGCGGCCGCCTTCGGGATCGGTGCGCACTGGGCCGACGCCGCCTTGAAGATGAACCGCGTCCCCGACCATGCGACGAGCGCCTTCCGCCCCGGCTTCCGCCTGGTCGACCACATGGACAAGATCCGGCTCTTCCTGACCGCCATGGGCTTCGCCGCGGCGGCCCACCCGAGGAGCGACATCCCTCGTCCTGGAGCCTGCACACGGACCCCGACGACCTGATCCGCTCGCGCTGGAGCTGCGGCGCGGCGTCGTCGAGCGGATCCTGGAGCGCACGTCGGCCCGGAAAGGCGGACGTCGCTCACCTCCTGATCCGGCGAACCCGTGCGCGTCCTCGTCAGACTCACCGAGCGGGACGAGCTGAGGAGGCGTCCGCGGCCCACGCGCGTGCGGTTCTTCGGCGCGCGAGGAGGCCGCGGAGGCCGCCGTGATCGACGTCGACCCGGACGAGACTTCCCCGCCACGCTCGGCGAGCTCCTCGCCGAGCTCCGCGCGGCGTCCACGGCTGGCCGCAGCACTCGACGTCCGAGCTCATCGTCGACCATACGGACGGCGACCGTCGCACGCCGCGCGGGCGCCGACGCCGAAGTGCTGCCGCCTTTCTCAGGAGGTAGATGATCAACGTCGTCCACACGGGCATCGTGTCCGCACCTCTCGACGCGGCCGCCATCCACGCCGCGGTCCACGACGAGCGGTGCGGCGCCACCGCCGTATCCTCGGAGGATCCCGGAACGGACCGGCTCGGTCCCCGTCGTCGCCCCTCGAGCTACACCGCGCATCCCAGCGCCCCGAACATCCTGCGCGACATCGCCGAGGGCCTGACCAGGCGGCAGGGCGTTCACCGGATCGAGGCCTGCTACCGGACGGGCCGCTCCAAGTCGGCGAAAGTGGCCATGATCGTGGCCGTCGCCGCCGAACACCGATCGCAGGCCTCGCCGCCGCGCAGGCCCTGGTCGACGGAAGCCGTACCCGCCTGCCCGTGTGGAAGCAGATCCACGACGAGGACCCACAGCTGGTCGGGCTTGGAGAATGCCTCGCTAGAAGGCGCGTCGGCCGCAGGGGCGCATTGATAGAAATCGGGCGGCCCAACCTCGTCACCGACGGCAAGAGCGCAACATGTCCTCGTCTTTGAGCCCCGACGAACACCGGAGACTGGTCGATCCTCGACGCAGTCGCCCCTGCGCCGTCCCGCTGTCGCGAGCGCTCGATGCGTCCTGGCCGAATCCGCTCGCGGCGCGGCTTCCCGTTCCCCCTTCACGAACTCGGCGATGGACGGCTCGCCGCACGCGTCCGATCTCGCCGAGCTTCGGCGACGCTCCCCCGTCGCAGGGGACATCCCGGCCGGCGACGCGGGCGGACAGCGGTGGCTCCGGGAACCGCGTGGAGGATCGCGACGGGCGCGCTCGCCTCCGGCGCGGACACCGGTCGTCAAGGTGGAGATGACCGACCATGCGCCGCACGTGACCGAGCCGCCCGGCCGGGTGACGATCCGTCGGGCGCCCGCTCCGGGGCGAACGTCCGCCACGCCACGGCGAGGACGTCGGGCCGAGCGCCTGTTCTCCCGCGGGGTCGTGCTCGCGCCGCCGCTCTGTCGGCGGCCGCGTCCGTCGGCTACTCGCTGCCGCCGGTCGTCCCCGTCCGCGAGTCGGGATCGTCACGGCGGGCTCTGAGCTCGCTGATCCCGGGGCCCGCCTCGGCGACGGCGAGATCCCCGACTCGAACTCGGTCTCTCTTGCGGCCTCGTCGAGGCCGCCGAGGGATCGTCGCAGCTCGCGTCCGATCCGCTGACGCCCCGAGGCCCCTCTGTGCGTCGCTGGCCGGTTGGCCGGAACTGGACGTCGTCATCACCGCGGGCGGGACTCCGCGGGAGCCTACGAGGTCGTGCGGCAGGCCCTCGCCTCCGCCGCGATGCGCTTCCACCGCGTCGCCCAGCAGCCGGGCGGCCCGCAGGGCGTGGGAACCGTGTCCCTGCGCGGCCGAGGCGTCCCCGCCCTGTGCCTTCCGGCAATCCGGTCAGCGTCTTCGTCCTTCCACGTCTACGCCGCCGGGCTGCTCGCGATGCTGGCGGGGAAGGCGTCTCAGTGCGGCGCCGAGACGGCTCGAGGCCGTCGCAGGCGTAGGCTGGGCGTCACCGGCCGGGAAGCGCAGTTCATGCCGGTGGTTTACGACGGAGGATCCGTCCGTCCCGTCCATCGGCTCGGATCGAGTTCGCACTTGGCGGCGTCCGTCGCCCTCGCCGATGGCCTGGCCGTCGTCGACGCCGACGTCACGCGGGTCGCCCCCGGAGACCGCGTCGGTTTCCTGCTGACCCGCCTCGACCGTTGACCTCCGTCCTCGATGTCTGCGACGAGACCCTCCGGAGGCGTTCCGCCCTCACCGACGGAGAATCCATGGATCTGACTCTTTATCTGCGTTCCGACGGCACCGCGTTCATCGGTGGACGGACGGCCAAAGAGCCCACGGTCCGCCAGGCGACGGCCGTCGGCCGCGTCGACTGCTCGCCGAATGTCCTGCGATGCCTGCGGGAGGGGACCGTGCCGAAAGGGCGACGCTGGCGGTGGCGCGGATCGCGGGATCCAGGCCGCCAAGCGGACCCTCGACCTGCCGCCGTCGCCCATGTCGTCGGCGTTCACGGCTGCGAGGTGGACGTGGAGGCGAGCGACCACGTCGCGATTCGCGCGACGGTTCGCACGGCCGACCGCACCGGCGTCGAGATGGGAGGCGTTGACGGCAGTGACCGTGGCGGCGCTGGCCGTCGTGGACATGGTCAGGGCGTCGACCGGTCCGCCGTCATCCGAGAGGCGATGACCGTGCGGAAGTCCGGCGGACGCTCCGGCGTCCGTCCGGGGACGGAGGAGACCGGAAGGCCAGAAGCCGAGCGACTGGCTGACCGCACCGCCCGGCATGCGGACGCCGAAGGCGGCGCACAGGGAGGGCTGTCTGGAACGACGCGCGCCCGCGCAGGCTGGGCTCCGGCGTGAGACACGGACGCAGCTCCGGTGCGGACCGCGCGATGCAGGCATCGGGACGCGCAAACCCGGCCGGCAATGCGGACCGGACCTTGTGCGAAGAGAAGGGGCGCGCGAAGAGGGCCGATGAGCCCAGGCCGTCAGCCCAGCGACACCGCCCTCCAGGTGGCGAGCAGCCCTCGCCGGGGCTGCGCATGCGGAAGAGGGCGGCGTCCCATCGTGGGACGCCGCCCTCTCCGCGTACTCCGGCGGGTCGCTTTACCTCGCCGTCATCTCGACGACCGCGAGAACGTCGCGCGAGGACAGGGATAATGTACCCGTCCGCCCCAGCTTGATCTCGGTGCCGCCGTACGTGGTAGATGACGACGTCGCCGACCTGACGTCGACCGGGACGCGGGTTGCCGTTGTCGTCAACGCGGCCTGGACCGACGGCGAGCACCTGCCTCCCTGCGGCTTCTCCTTCGCGGTGTCCGGCAGGACAAGGCCGGAGGCCGTCGGGTTTCTGCTTCCAGCTGCTGGATCACGATGCGATCCTCAAGCGGCTTGATGGAGACCGACACTGCGGATCCCCTTCTTCAACTCGTGCTGTAGTGATGGAACGCCTGGCCGCGGACCCGCCGTCGCGGGGCCGGGCCCGAATCCGCATGCGCAGCTTTCGCTGCGTCTGACAGAGATTAGCACTCGTCAGGGTTCGAGTGCCAGCTCTACGCTGAGGGCGTGACGGACGGCGAGTCATGTGAGACCGGTGCATGGACACCGTCGATTCCCCGGGCTTCGACGCCGAGTCGAGGAGCTCGCCGTCGCGCGCTGGCTGATCGGCGCCGGCGGGCGGGGCCGTCGACGCGCTTCCCGGTACCGCCGCGAAGAGGCTCTCGCTCTCGCGGCGAGGGCTGCGCGCGAGGGGCTCGACGCGGATCGAACGCCGCCGCGCTCACTCGTCGCGGCTGCGAGACCCGGCCACGGCTAAATTCGGCGAGCGCGGGCTCGATGTTCTTCACCGCCGCCGGCTACGAGACAGGCCACGCGGCTGAGCGTGGGCGCCCTGCACGCGGAGCGCTTCCTCGCCGCCGCGGGCGCGAGGCGGATCGTGATTTTCGGCTGCGGAGTCGGCGCGGACTCGCTCGCCTTCGCCTCGCGGGCCTGGACGCGACGGCGATCGAGTCGACCCGCTCGTCGCGCCCTCTACGCCGCGGCGAACGCGCCCCGGGCGGCGGTCGTCTGCGCGGACGGCCTGGCGACCTGGCTCCCCGAGGCGGACGGGACATGGCCTCGATCCGTCCAGGTGACCGGGACGGCCGCCGGATAGCCTCCCCGGGAGGGCTGGGCCCCTGCCGCTGTCCCGCGCCCCGAGCATAGCCGGGGCTTCCCCGTGGCAGGGGGATCAAGGCGGCGCCGGGCATTGCGCACGACGCGCTCCCAGCCGGCGCCTCGTCCCGGAATGGGTCGCGAGGCCGGCCAGCTGCTCGAGGCGGTCGTCTGGCTCGGCGGGCGCGGGAAGGGCGGCGGTGGTCGACGGCGAGGCGTTCGACCCTGGCGCCAGCGCGGCGGACGAGCCGGTCTCCTTCGCTCAGCCGCGCGAGATCGGCCCGATCCTCCTGAGCCGGACCCCGCCGTCATCCGCTCGGGCGGAATCGCCAGACTGTGCGAGCGCTACGGCGTGGCGCCCGTCTCCGGCGGCGTCGCCTACCTGTCGGCGAGGCGACGCCGCCGCAGTGTTCGGCCTTCGAGGTCCTCGACGTCCTCATCCCGAGGTCAGTGGATCAAGCGGCTTTGGCCGCGCGAGGATCAGGGCGAGTGGAGGTCGAAACGCGGAACGGAGGTCGACGTCGCGGCGATGGCGAAGAGTCTCGCGCCGCGGCGGGATCCCGGCGTCGTCGTGTCTCCGCCCGGTCCTGGCCGCAGCAGGGCGACGTCGCGCGGCGAGTCGACGCCCCGAAACGGGCCCGCCGCGACGCGGCCCTGAGCACGCATGAAAGCGGCGGTCGCGCACGAGCTGCGTCTGCCGACGGGCCGGCCGCCTGCGCACGGGCGTCACATGACGACGCGGTTCAGTCCATTCCGGTGTCGACCAGATGTCCAGGCCGGAGGGGGCGACGCCGCTCGCACGAGCTCCCAGCCGAGTGAGAGCGATCATCGCGCCGTTGTCGTGCGAGTACCGATGGGGGATCCTGAGGCCACGCCGGCCTTTCGCGGCGCGCCTGCGGCGAGCTCGCGCAGGCGCGAGTTGGCGGAGAAACGCCGCCGATCACCGGTAAAGGCGTCGCAGTCGAACGCCTCGCAGGCGGCCAGGGCCTGGCCAGCGGGACGTCGCAGATCGCCCTGGCAGCTCTCGGCCACGTCCTCCCGTTCAGATCCTCGCGCGCCGTCATACGCCCCTCGACGTAGCGCGCACGGCCGCTTCAGGCCCGGAGAAGGAGAAGTCGTAGGGGTGGCGGGCCTTGTCCTCGCTCCTGGGGAGAGCCCTGCGCGGAACCGGATCGCCCGGCGATCGCCCGACATCGCCAAGCGGTCGACGTGCGGGCCGCCGGGGTAGGGCAGCCCGAGCAGGCGTCCGACCTGCATCGAAGGCCTCGCCGGCGGCGTCGTCGAGGTCCGCCCGAGTTCTTCGACGTCGGTCGCGATGTCCTCGACGCGAAGGATCGACGAGTGCCCTCGGAGACGACGAGTCCGATGAAGCGGTCCGGAAGGGCCCGTCGACGAGCTCCGTCCACGCACAGGTGGCCGATGATGTGGTTGACGCCGTAGAGCGGCTTGCCCGACGAGCGAGCGAGGGCCTTCGCGGCCGACACGCCGACGGTCAGGGAGCCGATCAGGCCGGGCCCTGCGGTGACGGCGATCGCATCGACGTCCTCCAGCGCGACGTCGGCGCGTTCGAGCGCCCGTCCAGGGTGGGACGAAGGCCTCCAGGTGGGCACGCGAGGCTATTTCGGGGATGATCCCGCCGTAGCGGGCGAATCCGTCCATCGACGTCGCGGTGACGTCCGCCAGGGAGCTCCCTGTCGCGGACCACGGCGACGCCCGTCTCGTCGCACGACGTCTCGATGCCCAGAACCGTAATGCTCACGTCCCACGAGTCTAGTCGACGGGAAAGCGCGACTAGGGGCCCCTGACGGCGGAGCTCGGCCCCCGGCGGAGTAGAGCCACCTGACCGGTTCGTGGGCAGCGCAGGAGCGCGGGGCGTGGAAGCGGAACGCGGGTCGAGGGCGCGCCGCTGGCGGGGCTCGCATCCGGTCACGAGGCCCGCCTGGCTCGGCGTCGCGTTCGCGATGGCGTTTCATGGGACGGGCCTCCGCGTGCGAACCGGAGACCCTTCGGTAAAGGCCGCTGTCTTCGATCGTACCCACGAACCGCCCGCGAGGGAACCGGATGGTCTACTGGGCGAGGAGCTCGCGGTGTCGGGCTGAAAGCCCTCGAGACGGTTATCTCTTGCGGGCTTTGTGCCCTGTAGGACTTGATGAGCTCGCGATTGAGCAGGGAGATGAGTTCGAAGGGATCTCCTTCGGGCACACGCTGGCGCACGCGCCGACGTTGGTGCAGCCGCCGAAGCCCCCGTCGTCCTGCTGGGAGAGCATGTTGACCACGCGATCGCGCCGTTCCGGGCTGACCCTGCGGGAGCAGTCCCAGGTGCATGACCTGGCGGAGGTGAAGAGCATGGCGGAGCCGTTCGGGCAGGCCGCCACGCACGCCGCAGCCGATGCAGGCCGCCGCCTCGAACGCGCGCGTTCCGCCTTGTCCCTAGGCACGAGCTGTGAGTGCGCTTCGGGAGCCGCCCGTGTTGACCGAGATGTAGCCCCGGCGACGATCTGGTCGAAGGCGGAGCGGTCGACCACGAGGTCCTGATCACGGGGAATCCTGTTGACCGCCAGGGTTCGAGGGGTGATCGATGTCGCCGTCCTTGAAGGTGCGCTATGTGAAGCTGGCACGTGGTCGTGCGCTTCGGGCCGTGGGGTCTCTGTTGATGACGATCCCGCACTGACCGCAGATGCCCTCGCGGCAGTCCGAGTCGAAAGCGAGGGCTCCTTGCCCTCGTCGAAGAGCTCTTCGTTGAGGACGTCGAGCATTTCGAGGAACGAGGTGCTCGTCCACGTTGTTCAGCGTGTGCGTCTCGAGTGTCCTCGTCGCTCGGGCCGTTCTGACGCCAAAACTCAGGTTGATTCTCACTGTAACTCCGCTGCACTTCATGTGGACGAATTCAGTAGTTGAGGTCCTCCTTGTGGAGGACGGGGGCCAGCCGTCGCCTGCAGAACCCCAGGCGCCCATGCAGGCGAACTTGTCGTCGGGCGCAGTGCCTCGCCTCCTCGGTCTGGGACTCGACGCGGAAGTGACCGCCGCAGGATTCCTCGCGATGGAGGGCGTCGATGCACATGAGCTCGCCGAGCTCCAGGAAGTCCGCCACCCGGCCCGCCTTCTCCAGGGAGACGTTGAGCTCTCCGCTCCTGCCCGGACTTTGACGTCTTCCAGAAGTCCTCCCGCAGGGCCCGGATGTCGCGGATCGCCTCGCGCAGACCCGCCGCTCGCGGGCCATTCCGCACTTCTCCCGCCACGATCGAGCCGGCTTCTTGTGATAGTAGTCCACGGAATGGGTGCCGTCGAGGCTCATGAAAATGCCTGATCCGACCTCGACCGAGTCGCGGGCCTCGCGCACCGCGGGGTCGTCTCGCCGAGGGGTTCGGAAAGGCCGTCATGCTGGTCGGTAGTCGCTGATCGTGCGGGATGACGAAGCACCCGTCAGCCGCTCCTGCATGAGCGCCGAGGCGCCCAGACGGTTCGCGCCGTGATCCGAGAAGTTGGCCTCTCCGGTCACGTACAGGCCCGGAAATCGAGGACTGCAGGTCATAGTCCACTCACAGGCCGCCCATCGTGTAGTGGACGGCCGGAGATCGTCATCGGCACTTCGTAGCGGGTCATCGTCGGTGATCTGCTTGTACATGTCGAAAAGATTGCCGTATTTCGCCGAGACGGCGGCCTTGCCCATGCGTTGGATGGCGTCGGAGAAGTCGAGGTAGACGCCGCGGGCGACGCCGTCGATCTTCGGCCCCACTCCCCTGCCTTCGTCGCACATGTTCTGCCTGGCGGGAGGCGATGTCGCGGGCACGAGGTTGCCGAAGGAGGGGTAGATGCGCTCAGACAGTAGTCGCGGTCCTCTCGGGATCGTCGCGTGATCCTCTCGCAGTCCTCGGCCCTCTTGGGCACCCAGATACGGCCGTCGTTGCGCAGCGACTCGGACATCAGCGTGAGCTTGGACTGGTAGTCGCCGTGCTGCGGGATGCACGTCGGATGGATCTGCGTGTAGCACGGATTGGCGAAGTAGGCGCCCTTGCGGTACGCCCGCCAGATGGCCGAGCCATTGCACCCCATCGACGTTGGTCGACAGGAAGAAGACGTTGCCGTACCCGCCGGTCGCTCGGACGACGGCGCCGGCGATGTGGTTTCGACTCGCCGGTGACCATGTCGCGCGATGATGCCCCGACTTGCCGTCCTTGACGATGAGCTCCATCATCTCGTGCCGGCTGTAGCTCCTCGACCGTCCCGGCCGCGACCTGGCGCTGAAGCGCCTGATAGGCGCCGATGAGGCAGCTGCTGGCCCGTCTGGCCGCGGGCGTGAAGGTGCGGAGACCTGCACGCCGCCGAAGGAGCGGTTGTCCAGGCATCCGCCGTACTCCCGGGCGAAGGGACCCCGTGCCACGCACTGGTCGATGATGTTGGCGCTGACCTCGGCCAGGGCGGTAGACGTTGACCCTGGGCGCGGAAGTCGCCGCCCTTGATCGTGTCGTAGAAGAGCCCGTAGGTCGAATCGTTGTCGTTCTTGTAGTTCTTCGCCGCGTTGATGCCGCCCTGAGCGGCGATCGAGTGGGCGCGGCGCGCAGTCCTGGTAGAAGAACGCCTTGACGTTGTACCCCATCTCGCCCGTGAAAGCGGCCGCCGCCCTCCGCGAGGCCGGTGCCGACGACGATGACGGACAGCTTGCGGCGGTTGGCCAGGGCTGACTGAGCCGGGCCTCGAACTTGCGCTTCCCACTTGCCTCCAGCGGGCCTGCGGGGGTCTTGGTGTCGGCGATCTCACGCCTTCGGTGTGAGAGAATCTCAGTCATGTGCCCTGTCCCTTACGAGATGAATCCAAACGCGATGGCGTGCGGTGGCGCCAGGAAGCCGATGAGGGAGCGCGAGGGCCGCTACAGCAAGGCCGCGAGGCCCCTGAGGAAGGGCTGGGCGCCTGTGCGGGCGGCCCCAGCGTCGCCAGCGCTGAGAATGCGCCGTGCCACACGTGAAAGGAGAGGGGCCACCGCGGCCGTGTAGACGACAGCGCGGCCACCGACGCCCAGTTGTCGGGGGTGAAAGGGAGACGATCGCGCGTCTCGTGGGGCGTCAGAGCGTGGTAGTCGCCGCCGATCTGGATCGCCAGGGCGGTGAAGTGCAGGATGGAAGACGATGAAGATGAGCAGGAAGATGCCGCCGATCTTCATCGTTCGGGTAGCCAAGGGCACCTTCTTCTTGCTCCCCTTCGTGACCCTTGTACTCGGGATCCGCGCGCCCTACGGTTGCGCAGGAAGAGGCAGGCGGCGCCTGCGTGGCCGAGCAGGAAGAGGAGGAGGCAGATCCGGAAGATCCAGATGAACCAGCCGTGGGGCGGATCGCGTAAGTAGATCGTCGTTTGAGCCACTCAGCAGTGGTTGTACGATTCGGCGCCGAAGAACATCTTCAGGTTGCCGTACATGTGAATAAGACGAAGATGACCAGCACAATCCCGCTGAAGGCCAGTGACGACTGGAACCCCACCGTCGTCTGGAGGCCGCTTCTGCTTGAGTGAAGTATCCACACTTCGACTTTACCTGCTACATTCGCGGTTCCCCAAACCCGCTGGAAATATGGGAATAGATCCTTGCGAAATTAAGCGTCCGACGGGATTCGGGCTCATCCCCTGCGCCTAACGTCCCAGATCGACCAGGGCTCTGGGCAGCGCGGAGCCCCGGAGGCAGGCGAGATCGAGGAGCGACGCTTCCGGGCTCCGTACGGCGCGGGGCCCGGCTGCGAGGGCTCCGCGGACGGCGCTCACCGCCGCACGTCCCGGCGCATGACGAGGGCGTCGTCGTCGCGGTAGTGGCGGCGGCGCAGTCCGACGGGGACGAACCCCTGCCTTGTATGCAGGGCCCGGGCCCCTCGCTGCGGGAGCGCACTTCCAGGAACACCGTCTCGGCCCCTCCCGGACGGCCGCCGAGACGAGCCTCGTCGAGCAGTCTGCGCTCCCAGCCTCCCCTGCCAGGACCTCAGCCACGCTGATGGTCAGGATCTCCTGCCTCGGGCCCCGGGCCCACTCAAGGCCAGGATGCCCGGAACCGCGGAGGCGTGCGGGCCGTCGCCGTCGACGAAGGCGAGGTGAGACGCCCGCGGCGCCGTCGGAGAGCTCATCCTCCATCGCTGGCCGGCCAGGCGTCCGGACCGAACACCCGGGCGTCGAAGGCGGCGGCCGCGCCCGCCCAGCCCGCCGGCGGGCGGACCCGCGGCGGGCGGTGCGCCGCGCTGGGCCTCGCGTCCGCCGGTGCCGCGGCGCCTGCCCTCATCTTCCGCCGTGGACGTCGGGACGCCCCAGATACTGCGGGCGGTGCCCAGGCAGACGTCCTCCCGGCCTGGGAGCGCCAGGCGGCAGGAGGGCGAGGCGGGCCATCGGCACGGGTTCGCAGACCGCTTTGAGAGCCCCGGCCAACTCGGGGTGAGGCCAGGGTCAGGGGGTCACCACCGCGGGCTCGGCTCGGAGGATCCCGGCAGAGCTCAGGGCGCCACGATCCGAGGGCCGGAGGAGGACCGAGACGTCGTCGGCGCCTCATGGGGCGGGCTCGGAGTAATGAGAGCCCTCGGCGCTGGCGTCGATCGCGGCGAGGACGTCGCCCTCGCCGACGCCCAGGGCGAGCGCCCAGAGACGACACCCCGTGCACCGACGCCCCATCCGCGGGCCAGAGCCCGCGCTGTCGAGCGAGCCCCGCGCGCAGGCTCGTAGGCCGCCGCCCGTGCCCACGACGACGGCGTCAGTCTGGCCTCGGCCGTCACCCGCTCGACGGCGGGCGAGCGCCTCGACTGCCGGCGCGCGTCGGAGCGCGGTGGAGGACTCCTCCGCGAAGACCCCTCCTCGAAAACTCACGCAGCCTGACGATCGAACGGTCGGACGTGTCCACCGTCAGGATTCTCATGGGCCCTTCGCATCCCTTCCGTCTCTTCCGCCTCTTTCCTGGCGCCCCTCGTCGGGCGCTCGTGGACGTGACCATCTCCCGGTCTCGGTGAGGATCGTCCGGGGCCGGCGTCGCGCCCGGGAGCCGGATCGCCCTTCGCGGCGTCTGCGCCTTCGCGGCGTCGTCGCCGTCGGCCTTCTCCCGCCTCGCGGCGTCGGCGGCGCAGCCACCGCGACGCCCGCCAGCAGGAGCAGGACCGCAGACCCCAGAAGGGAGGGCGCGAGAACCCGCGGCGCTCTGGTTTTCGTCCTCGACCGCCGGTCGTGGTCTGGCCCGGCTTCCCGCTCGACTTGCGGAGGTCAGGTTTGCCGGACGGTCCTCGAAAGTCCCTGAGCGAGACCCGCAGCCAGGATCTGGCAGCGCGCCGGTCGAGAGGGCTGACCGCGCGCGATCTCGGTGACCAGATACCACCCCTTCGTCTCCGGATCGACGACCGACCGCTGCCGGCGTCGAGGTTGGCGACGTCCTTGGCGCGAAGTCGAGGCTGCAGATGACCGCCTCTCGGCCTTTGCCGCCGACCAGCTCGACCGCCAGTGCCGACCGGCTCCATCGTCCCTGTACAGCGACCCAGCAGCCCGACGCCGCGACCTCTCGGCTCAGCCTCCGCGCGTGCCTTTCCTTCGAAGACCTCGCGCTGACCGAGCGCCGAGGTGGAAGGCGGAGGCTTCGGCGTAGTCGGCGCCCTCTTGAACACCTCGGCGGCCTTCTGCAGGATCGCAGCCGTCCCTCGCCCGCGAACCACTCGTGGGCCTCGGTCTATCTCGCGGCACGTCCCGGCGCTGAAATCGCTGGATCGTCGCCGGAGTTCGCTCGGCAGTGCGCCGACGAGTTCGGCGACGCCCGCGCCCCCGCCAGGCACACAGAGCCATGGCGGCGCACAGGCCGCGCAGTCCACGACGCCTATCTGTTCCCCTCGAAGACCGCCGTCCTCAGATTCGACGATGCCCGCGACCGTGGCCTGGTGCCGAGACGGACATGCCGTCGCGCGGACAGTCCGATGTCGTCGGCTCTTGCCTGCCGCTCCCTCCGGCGTGGCGATGCGTACGGTCAGGCGGTCTCGAGGCGAGGGCTTTGACCTTGCCCGCCCCCATCGACGACCGTCGCCGACGTGTCGGCGGACGCGTCGAGAGTCGAGCGCGCCGATTCTCCAGGCGCCGGATCCTGTAGGCGTCGACGGGACGAGGTTGGGCCTGGTGCCGAGCGCGAAAAACCCGGCGATGGTGAAGGTGGCGAGGTGACGTCCGCGAACCCCTATTCCCGGCGACCCTGCGCGAGGGTCGTCTGCCCGTGCCGAGGGGGCCGTCGAGGACGATCAGATCCTCCGAGGAGCAGCGCGCCGGCTTCGCCCGAACTGCGCATGCCATCTGCTTCGCGAATGGTGATGTCCAAAGCCGTGTCCATTGTCACCCATGATAGCTGCGGGGGACACGGTACTTAAGACGCGAGACGATCTCGTACCCGATCGTCTGCGCGGCCTCGGGGCCCGTCGTCGGCCGTCGCAGGTCGCCGCCGCCGAAGAGGTAGGCTGTGTCGCCTGCCTTGCAGGCGCGGGGATCTCGGCGACGAACCGGTCCACGTAACACCGTCATGGATCCGCGTGCGCATCCTGCCGACGACGAGAGGCCCCCGGTTCGACGCCGCCCGCGGTATTCCGTCGGTATCCGAAAGGGACGACGCCCAGGCGGGCGCCGCTGTCACGTCGGTGTGGTTGTAGTGAGACAGTTCTCGGGGAGTCCCGGTCGACGATGTCGGTGACAGGTTTGCCGGGCGCAGTCTATGGCCTGTCGCGGCGTATCACCGACGGGCGCGACATACGTGTTATGCGATGCTCGGTCGGACCATGTCGGTCGCGCGGCCGTGATGCTGTAGGCAGCCCGAGGCCGCCAGATGGCATGTTGCGGGTCAGGCCGGTTCCCTGCCGGCCGCGCCCGTGCCTCTCGAGTTGTCGCGATCTGCTTCTCGGTCTGCCCGCAGTCCGGCCTGTCGGCCCGGGCGAGGCTCCACAGCCCGATGACGGCCACCCGCCCTCGGCTTCAGCTCGCGCGCCGGGCTGCGGCGGCGGCAGATCGGCGGGTCGAAGCCGCCCGCCATCCTCGTGTCGACTTCGCAGATGGACGCGCCTGGGACGCCGGTGAGACGTGCCCGCGGACGCCCGATCGCCCGTAGCTGCTGACGGACAGATCGACGTCCGCCGCGAGCGCCTCGCCGAGGTCACCCGGGGCGTGATCCAGGCGAGGATGTGCGGCCTGGGCGACCTCGCCGCGCAAAGCCGGAGGGGCTTCGCCGACCCGCATGCCGGTGTAGTCGGCTCCAGGGCGGCTGCGACACGGGCTCATGCCGCCTGTAGTCGGCCTGACGACGGCGAGGATGGCGTCGCCGACGACCCGCGCCGGGCGAGTCGCGGATGGCGGTCAGGTCTGCCCGCCGAGCGGGATACGGGATCACGAGTCAAGCTCGCCAGAGTGGGCGACGGTCGCCGCGGATGTTCGCGCGGACGGGTTGGAGTGGGGCACGCCTGCTCAGGACGAAGGCGGCCAGGCGCGGCGGCGGGAGGGGCGACCCTCTGGGTGAGTGAGACGCAGGCCCAGCAGGCCCGCGAGGAGTCGCCCGCTCCGGCGGTGGCGCCACTGCGCGGCCGGACTGGTGCGTAGAGCAGTCCGTCGGCTGTGCAGGCGACGTCGACCGTCTTCAGGAGGCCTGCAGCCGGTGGCACGCGCCATCGGCAGCCCGCGTGCTGCTCATCTCCTGCCGAGAGACCGCCTCCCCAGCGAGGTGAGGAGGTTCGCGAGCTCCCGGCGTGGGGTGAGGACGACGCGTCGCACCGGCGGTGGTACAGGGCGATTTGCCCGGCGTCGAGAACGACGGCAGCGACCCCGCGCGCTGTTGCGGTCGCCACGTTCTTCGGACGCGGCGCGTCGTCGTCCAGTCCACCCTTCGGGGTCTGATGACCCATGCGTCGACCTGCCTCGCCGCGCCGGATTCGATGGCGCGCCGCCACGGTCGGCGAGGCCGCGGCCCGGCGTGGTCGACCATTCCCGGCCGGCGGCCAGGGCGGCGTCCGCGCATGGAACCCGCGCCGGGGTAGCGCGGGAGTCACATGACCCTGAGCAACTCATGGGTGGCCAGGCAGTCAGCCGGGAACCGGCCACATGCCGCGCGCGCGTCGTCTTCTTGAGGCGACGAGGCGGGTCGCCGAGCGAGAGGCCGATGTCGGCGACTTCGACGCGTCCCGTGTTCGCGCGGGCCTGAGGTAGAGCCCCCGGTTTGGGCGCGCCCATGGTCGGCCGGTCACCGCAGTCCGAAATGGGCCGGGGACGGCGCTGCCGTCGGTCCCGATGCCCGAGGGGACGTCCGCGCGACCATTGCGCGTCTGCCAGCATACCCGACAGGGAAAGTGCATCGTGCAGGCGAGGGGTTGCGCAGCGGCCGCGCGCCCCGATCCCGGACGAGTCTGTCGATCCACACGTCGGCCTGCACTTCCTCGAGCTCGGCCAGCCGCATCGCCTTGGCGGCTGCACAGGCCTCGTGGGCGCAACGGACGAAGGCCTTGACGGACATGCCGCGGTACGCGGGCGGCCGCGTAGGGCGTTGCCTGTTGTCGCCGCCTGCCAGACGAAAGGCGCAGCATCCGTAGACGGCCGTCTGCTGGCGTCACTGCGGATCGCCGCAGCGCCAGCGCCCCGGACGCCTCCATGAGGGCCCGCCGGCCGCCAGGAGAGGGGCTTCGGCGGCGCGGGACGTCGGCGTTCGGTAGCCTGGATCGGCTGCCTCCGTCACCCGACCGTGACCGACGGCAGCGCGTCGTCCACGCCGCAGCTCCTTTGACCTTGGCCAGTTCGCAGGCGGTGACCAGCAGCGGTATGACCGTCACGAGCGGCAACCACCGGTGTCGGGGCCGCAACCAGATGCGCCGGCGGGTGAGATCTCCCGTCGCCCTCCCCGGCGACGGATCGGGTGGAAGGCGGGCGCGGACTCTGGAGGTTGGAGATGACCTGGTGCAGGAGGCGGTGCGGGGTCGGCAATGATGAAGAAGACGGAGTCTCCCACTGCAAAGATCGGGTCCAGCTTGAGCTCGCCGGCACGCGGAAGCCCGCGGATGTAAGGGCCTTTGTTTGAAGCGCGCCTCCATGACCGGGAATCCGACGTGGCGCCTAGAAGAGTAACGGAGGTGACGTCGGCTATCGAGCGGCGAGGTCGCGCACCTCCTCCGAGGCAAGAGACCCGGGGAGATGCGGTCGGGCATCCTTCCCAGTTCGTCCAGGTAGAGACTGTCGACGTAACGGTTGCCGCGCGGTCGGTCAGGTACAGGTCCAGAAGATAGCAGGGCCGCGACCGCGATGAAGGCCTTGTGGAGGCGACGGCCACCTCGGCCCGGCGGGTGTAGAGCACGGCGTCCGATTCGCGCGCGATGGTTTCATCCCGTGGGTGTTGACGATCGCAGCACCTTCGACCGTGTCGCGGCGAGGCCAGGGTGTCCATCGTCTGCCCGATTGGGAGATCGCCACGACGAGGCCCTGTTGACGACCGGGTCGCGGCAGCGGAACCCGGGCGAGCTCGACCGACGGGGATGCCGCGCACCAGTGCTCGGATGGCGTATTTCGGGCGACGTGTGTCCGGCGTAGGCGAAGTGGTTCCGCGGTGAGGCCGCCACCACGATGATCTTGTCGACCGGCGCGCAAAACCGACTCGCCCGATGCGCAGCCTATCGAGGTGGAGCGGTCGCCGTCGCCCACCGGGCCGCGTAAGAGTCTGCCACGGCGCGCGCCCCGTGTAATTTCGTCCATGAAGTTGTCTGTAGCTGCCCTTGACGGCCGCCGAGACGTCCTGTTGGACCGAAGCGCTTGCCTTGGGCGGGCGCGCCGTCGAAGTCGACGGACCGTGACATCCGGCGTGACAGGACGACCGCAATCTGCTCGAGTTCCCAGCCATCTGTGTAGCACGAAGGCCGCCACAACCAAGCTGGAGGAAGCCTCCCCCGCCCCAGGCCGACGACGAGCGGCGAGTTGCGCCGGCGGCCAATTATCTGCCCGGAAGTCCCTCTGCCTGACGCCGACGTGGCGGCGACCCAGCAGGCAGGCGGGCACATATGGCCAGGAGGTCGCCGTCCTTCTCCAGCCCGGAGGGCTGTGGTGGTACGCCCCGTGTCGGTCTCGAGGCGAGCTTGATGCCCTGCCGGAGCAGCTGTTCGGCGAGCTCCTCGGTAGTTTTCGATGATCCCAGTTGTGGGATGACGGCCACCCGGCTGCCCAGGCTGACATGGTGAGCGTTGACGTCGGTGGGGAACGGGCCGGCATCGCGTGGGCTGATCGCCGCCTTGGCGGGCGGGAGCGGCGGCAGCTCAACGCGAGCGTAGATGTCCAGTCGCCCGGCCTCTTGGCCGTGCGCATCCTCCTCGCCGATGACGGCGACGCCCGCGCTGTCGTACCGCGGTACTGGAGGAGGGCCAAGCTCCCCTCGAGAATCACGTCAAGCGGGCGAGGGCTCGCCGCGCTTGGAACCAACGCGTATCCTACGATTCCACACATAGGGCCAGTCTAACCACGCCGTTCGAGTTGAAGTCTGGCGACCACGTAATACCTGTTCACCATGGACCTATCCGCACCGTCGTCGCACGCGGGTCACCTTCAGCCACGACCAGGGCTGCGTTGGCCCAGGCGACGCCACTGCCCCGACGAGCTCCGACATCCGGCGCCTGTCCGCCCTGGAGACCGCAGAATGACTGCCGCGGCGGACGCCGCTCACCGGTCCGCTGTCGGCGCGTTCCAGATGCATACGGTTTGCGGGCCGGGCTCTGCACCCAAGACATCAGTTCCTCGCTGAAGGAGAGGGCTGCACCTTCGTCATCGGCATCGCTTTCGTCGGTGGCGGTCGGTGTCGACACGGCCCGCTCTGCGCGGCCCGGTGAGGCCACCAGCGACGCCGCGGGTGGAGCGCCAGGACGACCGACGGGTTCCCCATCCGAACGTGAGCTGAGTGGTGTTCGCGGAGCGCAAGGGATTCCCGAGTCTCACGACCGCCACGCCCCATCGTGACTTCCTGTGGGCGGTCAAGGGGGCTGGAATCATGCGTACGCGCGGCCCATCTACGACCACTACCTACGACATCGTCCCCGACGCGCACATATCGAGGTCCACCGCCCCGACATCCTCATCCTCGAAGGGGCTCAACCGTCCTCCCAGCCGCCCAGGCCGGGGCGAGCGAGCCGCCGGCGGTCCGGACTCTTCGACCCACGGGATCTTTACGTCGACGCCGACGAGGCGGACATCATGAGTTGGTACCGACCGGATCGTCGTTCATGACGTGGTTTCAACCAGCCCGGCGCGGCATTTCACCAGTTCGCGGACATGCCGGCCGATTAGCTTGTCGAAAATGCGGCACGATCGCGATCAACCGCCTCAATCTCTGGAGAACATCGCCCCGATTACAGTCATGCGCGCTCACATCGTAAGCGCAGAAAAATCATCACCGATGCAAAGCCTGAGGCGGGCGCGACGCCGGACGGTCCGGCAATCGGCGGACCGCCGGAGCCGTTGAAAGCGGCGCCGAGACCCACACGTTCGAGCCATAGCGGGAGAGAACCGACGAGGGGCTCGACTACCGCGAGCCTGAGCCGTCCGAGCGCGATCGAACCCGTCTGCGCCCGACCGAGCTCTTGCCTGCTGGAAACCAGCGTCGATGTCGCCGGGCCCGGTGCAGCCCCACCGCGCCGTCAGCCCCGCCGCCGGCGTCGTCCGCGCGTCCTTCGGGAGAATGCCTGATCATCCAGTTCATGGCGGTGCCGAGGAGGATTCGCCCGCCACTGATCAGCATCGAGACGAGGGGTGGTTTCAGGATTACGGCCGCGAGCAGCCTGATGAGGGAGGGAGTACGGGTTCAGATCGGCCCCGAGGATGACGGTCATGGATGAAGCGGGTATGCGGATAGTGCGTATGCCCGCGATGAGTGCTGACGGCCACCCGGCCGATGGGTATGGAACCTGGCGGCCAGGAGATCGGGCTGCCGGGCCAGGCCCGCCGTGCAGCGTCGGCGGTCGCCGCCCGTCTGTGCCGGGAAGAACCGGTCCTTCTCCATTGTTGGAACCGCTGCCTGACGGCGAAGGCGCGAACTGGTCGCCGACGAGCGCTCCCGGCAGCCGGTGGCGATGAGGAGGATGAGTTCGGCCCGTCTCCGAAGGGGATGAAGTGGCCAGGCGATGATGAGCGTCGACGGCAATCGGCAGGCCGTCGACGCAGCAATATCGAGAGGCATGAGCGTCTACGAGTTCCGCGCGCACGACCCATTTTCTATCGCCAGAAGAAGCCCGCCAGCGTTCCCTCCGCTCGCCAGCGATCAATGCGAACAAACAATGCGCCCGGCCCGCCCGCGCGCGAGCCGGCCCTCGATCGGCCGCGGTGTCGACGCCTGAAGCGGTCGTAGCTGAGCCGTCTCGACAAACGCCAACCGTGGCCGCGGTTTGCTTCGTCCCGAGTTGCGGCTTCGACCATAACACGAACGAGTGGTTTGTTCCCGATTTGGCGCAGAAGAACCGCCCGGTAAAGCTGAGTCTCTTCTGCGGCGTGCATCATGTCTGTGAGCCGGGGGTCGGTCGACGCGGCGGCGCGATCGACCCCGGAGAATGCTGACGAGGGTCTGTGGCAGCCGCCGGACCACCCCGGCGAGCCCGGCGAGCGTCCTGCCCGCGGGCGACCTCGGCGGCGACGAGAGGAGGGCCGAGCGTGCCGTCCCCTGTGTCGCGTGGCTGGAGGTTGATGACGCCTGACTGCTCGCCGCCCAGACGTAGCCGCCCGCGCATGGCCCAGCACGAAATTGTCGCCGACGGCGGTCTGGACGGTGGCGATCCCGCCTCCCGCATGGCCAGGATGAGGCCGAGGTTGGACATACCAGACGACGAGCGTTGGAGTCGAGTTCGCCGCGGTCATCGACACAGTAAGCCCCATGATCTGGTCGCCGTCAACGAGCCTGCTCGGCGTCCACGGCGAGGCAAAGCGGTCGGCGTCCCCGTCGAAAGCCGCGCCGAAGTCGGCGCCGAGGCCGGAATCGCCGCCTGAGCTGCTCGGGTGGTGATCCGCACGAGGCGTTGATGCGATCCCGTCGGAGACGCGTTGATGACGACGACGTCTGCCCCGCCCAGAAGCCGCGCCACGTCAAACAGTGGCGCCGTTCGCGCAGTCGACGACGATGCGCCCGGCCAGGGATGTGTCGATCGAGCCGACCAGGTGGTCGACGAAGCCATTACCTGCGGCGTCTCGATGCGCCCGACGCCTGCCGACGGGCCGCCGCCACTGCCCGCCGAGGGATGGATTCGATCCCGTCTCGAGGGGAGTCTCGAGCTTGTAGCCTGCGGGCGAAGAATTGGCGTTGTCGGGTATGGATTGTGGAGGTAATCTATGACGCCCAGGTCGACGTCCCGGCTGCCGTCAGATAGCCAGGTCAGTCGGCAGCACGTCTACATACCGATATCGTCCACGTTGGCCCCCGCGAGACCCGCGTGGCGACCGCCTGGCGAGCATGGCGCCTGGACAGGCGCGTGTCGCGGCGACGACTGCGCGCGGCCTGCGGGTCGCCCGCCACGTCAGGCTGACGAGGACCGTGCGGCCGCATCCCCAGGTCCATCGCCAGGCGCGGGGTCAGATCCCGGTTCGCGAGTCCTCGCACGTCGTCGAAAGCAAGTCAGTCGGGCCATTGTCAGTTCGTCATCTTCCGGTAGGTGTGCGTCCAGTGGCACTGACGGCGGTTCAGTGCTCCAGGTGTCCGACGGGAGGTTTCGTGTTCGCCGGCGCACGCCGGCCGAACGCAGCCTCCGCTGGTTGCGCAGGCCGTTTCGCTCGCGGCCCGTATCAAAAGGAGTGGGAGGCGTCATGCTGGAGAACTGGAGGCCTTGCGGGCTCCTTCTTCAGACCGGAAGCCTTCTTGCGTTCGACGGCGCGGCGTCGCGGAGTCAGGGAAACCGGCCTTCTTGAGCGTGGACGATTCGAGTCGCGATCGATGTCTGAGGCGCGCGCGATGCCCATGGAGGCGCGCCTGCTGGAAACGCCCTCGCCGTTGATGGGCGACGACGTCGAAGCGGCCCAGGGTCGAGGAGTGAAGGCGAAGCGGACGAGCTGCTGGCAGCTTGTTCCGGGAAGGTCGTCGAGCGTGCGCCCGTTGATCTTCCATTCGCCGCTTCTGGGAATGAGGCGGACGCGGGCGACGGAGCCTCGCGGCGTCGAGTGCCCGCCTGGGCGTCAGGAGACCTCGGCTGACTCGCGGCTTGCCTCCGATGTGGTGTACAGCGAGCTGCTGAATCTCAGCCAGCTCGGTGTCGATTGTGGTCTCAAACATTAATTGTGTCCTGTTTGGGAAAAATTCACTGAGCGATCTTCTGAGCCTCGAAGGCCTGGCTGCCGTGCCTGGTGGGGTGTCATCTCGCGTAGACCCCGCTTGGTCGCTGTTTGCGGTCGAGGCGCCTTGGGAGCATCTCGGACCGCCTTCTGTAACGGCGCGGCTCGGGATGGGTGGCGAGCAGCCTGTGTAGGGGAGGTCGCTTCAGCCACCTGTCCCAATGGTGATAGCGAATTTCGTTCGCTTTTGCCCGGTCAACACGACCTGTCGGCGTTGACGACGATGACGAAATCGCCCCGCGGGTGCGGAGCATAGGCTCGGCTTCAGCCCACGAGCAGAGCGGCAACTGCGTTGCCGGCTGCGACGACGTCTGGCATCGATGAGATACCACGTGGATCTCGATGCCGCTGGCTTCGGTGAATACGCGTACGGGCGTAGCTTCGTTTCTCATATCGGGCCGCTGAAAAGTAGCGGCGGCACCCACGGGTTACCGAGATGGTGGACGCTGAGGCGGCGAGTGGGATACGCCGCGCGCGCAGCAGCGCACAACAAGGGTAAATCCTACGCCCCCGCCGCGGGCCGGTTTCAAACCCGAGGTGTGGTCGCACGCGCTCCCGTCGTGTCTTCGGCAAAATTTATTGCCCGTTTGCCCGCTGGTCGCCGGTGCGGCCCGCGGCGGGGATCCGTGGTTCGCGCGGCGGGATCCCAGACGGTCCCTCGTGCACGTCGAGTTTCGGCTCGGGACGCCGCCCGCGGGCGACGGCGTCGCCGAAGAGGGGGCAACCGACAGAGCGACCGCCATGTTCATCCCCGCCGCGACGCCCGAGATCGTCCGCGGTCGCGGCTTCACCCAGCGGCGCTCTGGCCGGATCCAGCGGACGTCCTCCCCTGCGCGTCCCGCAATTCCCAGTCGAAGGCTCCGCTTTGTTCGAGGTGGGGAAAATAAAGCCGTCGAGTAGCCCGGCGGCCAAGGAGTTGACCCCGTGCACACCGACGTCACGAGGGAGGCGAACCCGCCCAGCCGCGCAGCCAGGAGTGGGAAGCGGCTGTCGAGACGAGGCGTCTCGTGCCCCGGCCTCCGGGAACGAGGACGATGTCCGTAGGTGCGGCGGCGGCAGCCGGTCGCGATCGCTTGCGCGCTCCTCCTGACCGCTGGCGACGGCCCCCGCCTGCGGACCGACGAATTGACGTCGACCTCGCTGGGACCATGCCGAACAGCTCCACCGGTCCGAAGACGCCGGAGAGTTCGAACCGTCGAACAAAACAGTATCCGGACACGGCGTACCACGGTGCTATTAGTACCCGGCCCGCTCGCGCCCGCCGGCCTCCGCGCCTCTCCTCCTCGCGGATTCTACCGCGCACCCAGGCGCACCGAGGAGAGCCACGGCGAGCACGACGAGCACGGAGAAGCCCGCGACGAAGGCTTCGCTCGCCCCGCCAGACGAGGGCCAGGCGCATCGCGCGCGTCGAGTGACCAACCATGAAGCCACCCACGCCCACCAGCGGGCGCCGTGAAGAGAAGAGGCGGCGTTCAAGCCTGACGTGGCAGAGCTGCGGCGGAGCCCGGCCATGAAGACGAAGCGGCCTGGAGAGGAAGCCTCCCGCGGTTGTGCGCGCCCGTGACCAACAGTGGCGTCGGCGGGACGTGAGGAGTGGCGAGCCCCGTCTCGGCGGCGGGGCGCCTGCTCGATCTCTCCGCCGCGTCGGAGACGTCGACGACGGGAAGGTCGCCGTCGGTTTCGATGGCGTTCCCGCCGCTGCGGGAGTGCGGTAGGCGGTGGAGAATCAGTCGATCACGCGTACGTCTACACGCCGTGGTCGGCGTATTCAGCGTGTCGACGACGCGGTAGTCGCGTTCGGCGTTGCGTCCGCGTCGATCCTGTGGGTGATCTGCCCAGAAGCTGGACAGCCGACGGAGCGGTCGGTTCCCGCCGCGAGGAAGTCGACGCGGGTTGCCGCTGGAAGGCGTCACCGGGCGTGGGGGCCAGTGAAGCACGTGGCGCTGGTGAGGTGGCCGTCCACTTCCTGCTGATAGGTGGAAGGACTTTCGCCCGCAATAAAGAGAAAGAGGTCGGAGACGGGGCGTTCGTGAGCGGCGCATACCCCAGGCGGCCATCCCAGACGCAGGGCGGCGGCCACGTCGAGGTCGGTCACAGCCAGCAACGCGGGGCAGGCATCAGCGATCTTCAGCCCGCCGCGGGTCATGGGAGCTCCAGGCCGGTGTAGCCGTCCATGGAGGCCATGATCGCACGACGACGGCGTAGGGCTAGCGGAGTTCTTCCGAGGCCAGTTTGACGAGGTCGTTGACGGTCCTGACCCACAGCCGCCAGTGCCCCGGTTTCGCGCAGGCGCTCGCGGATCTCCTCTTGATTGTCGTAAGAGGCGTAGAGGTCAGACTGCTTGGGAAGACCATCGGCTCGGCGGGCAGGCCCGCCGGCGTGGCGTTCCTCGCTGCGGCGCCGGCAGCCGCGGGTCGCTCGTCGGCGACAGAGGCCAACCGCCCGCCAGCTAGGAAGATGTCAGCGAGGATTCGGCCGCTGTCGGCGAGAGACGCCGCGATCCGACTCGATCGTCTTCGTGCTCTCGGCTGGGCGGGCCTGGCATTGGTGTCGTCATTCTTCATCGTTTATCCTCTCATCGTCAGCTCGTCTGCGCCGGACAGGTTAACTCAGCCACGGCGTGCTGGACGGGGCGCAGGGCCGGGTGAATCATATCATGCTACTCCATCAGACCAAAGTTACTCCTCGTGCCGGGCGGGGTCAGGCTCTGACGTCGGTCATGGACCATCGCCGCGGCCGCCTCGTGCAGGTCGGCGGAACCGTCCGGCGGCGACGGCCCCCATCATCGCCGAGCCGAGACCCGTCCTGGACCTGCGTGACGATGCCGGAGCAGTGACGTCCGTGCATGCAGCCATTGGGCGCTGGAGGGCGCCATAAGACCACGATCGTCGGCTCGTATCCCGCCGCGCAGCGTGCGCAGGTTCAGCGCTCAGCCCGTAGCAGCGAATTCACTCCTGTATGGCGTGGTAGATGTGCTCGCGGCGGTGAGTGCAGAGGCTCAGGCCGGTGATCGTCCCCAGGCTCCTGGCGTCCGTGTAAGAGCTTTGCGGTTGCCCTAAATTATCTCCGGCGATCAGGATTCCGTCCGGCCGGGCGAATGTCCTTCGACAGGTCGTTCATGACCTCGTAGGGGAGGGGCCTCCCCTCGTGGAGCCTCGACCAGGTCTTCAGCCATCGTCTCCGCCAGACGGCGCGGTCGATCCGGTCGAGACCTGCGGGCTCCAGCGTGTGCCCAATGATGACGAGCGCGTCGGTGTGCGCGCCCACGATCCCAGGCCCGTACAGGGGTCGCGCTCAGGACGGGAGGCGGTTACTCGAACCCATGATGAGGCCGACCGCCCCGGCATGGGACGTCATTCCATCATCCCGCCTCGGCGTCGATTCCGCCTGGGCGACGGGACGCCCTCCGTGCAGCCGAGCTCCCGGGCGGCCCGTACAGTCAGCCGTCCCAGGCCGGCGCCCATGGGCTGGACGTCGCCGGGGAGCTTAGCAAGGGTCGCCGATGCCGAGCTCGGCGTCGTCGACGGGGAAGCCGCCGTGGTCGGCGATGTGGTATCTTCAGGGAGGCGGACGTCAGATTGATCCTCGCCACGCCGGTCAGGAGGAGACCAGCGACCAGTCAGGGCGTCGAGCACCAGCGCGCTCTCTCCACAACGCGGGCTCCTCCTCCTTCATCCACATCGCCGAGACAACCACTCCCGCCGAGGCATCGTCTCCGCCGCCGCCGTTGGCAGAAACCGCGCCCGGTGGTCGATGGCCGAAGCCCGGCGCGCTTGCTCCCCTCACGCGTCCGGACCATGATGGCGTTGCGCGGCAGGCAGTTCTCGCCGTCGAGGGCCTGAGGGGTCGCGGAGGTCGCGTCATGTGATGCCGGCGATATCGCGAGGCTGACCCCAGGCGTCAAGGCCGCGGACCGAGCTCACAGACCGCCCTACATTCGTCGACGTCCTGCTCCACCCAGCTGGGCGCGGATACGGGGACGCCACGAGTGTCGTGAAACGTCCCTCGTCGTGAAGGCCGACCACCATCCGCCAGTTAGATCGTGATCCTGGTGTGCCTCTTCTTGTCTCGCCCTTGGTAGACGTGGTTCGGTCATCCCCAGTATCCGCGGCGCCGTCGCGACTGCAGTCAACGCCTGGGAATCGGAAGGCCCGCGCTTTCGAGCCGATGTCAGCCCGGCGGTAGATTCAGCCGCGATCCAGCAGGCGCCCAGGTCGAGGCAGGCGCAGCCAGCCAACGCTCGCCGTCGGGCGGGTGGCGAACGGATTCGAGCGTGAGCGGGTGCGGCAGGGCGACCACGCTTCTCCCGGCGCTCCGCGACTCCGCAGGCGCTGCGAGGCCAGTCCTCGCCGCGGCGTCCCGTCCGACGCGCCGGGCAGCGCCGACGAGCGCGCGGACCATCGAGATGGCAGAAAGGCGCGTCGCACTGGGCGGTGACCTCCGGCAGGCCCGCAGGTGCTCACGGCCTCAGGCGTTGGAGCTCGCGGATCGTCGTCGCCCCCTCGCGGCTTTGCAGTAGGAGGAAGTCGTGCTCACGCTAGCTTGGCGGGCGCGCCGCGCAGTTCATCACGCGTCGACGTCGAGCGCTCCCTGCTCACTGGGACGTCGCGGCGGCGGGCGGGTCGTGGGAGCGCGGGTCGTCGCCAGATCCGGTAGGTGTGGCTGCGCGAGGAGGGCGGCGAGCGGGCGTCGAAGCCGGCGGGCGCGTGAGAGGAGACCTTCGTGACGACGAGGTCGGCACATCCTCGGGCCGTCCGATTCGCGGGCCGAGCAAGCGCGAAGCCAGCCGCCGGCGCAGGGCGTCGGTCGCCTCCAGGCCCGGGCGTCCGACGGCTCTGTCGGAGTTCGGCCTCTGCGCGACGTCGGCAGTGGACGTCTGCAGGCGTGGACGCCGAGCGTCCGTCCTGCCGGCGACCGTCAGGCGGTGCGCCGCCCCGGTGGCGGTGGTCGAGAGCGCGCGGCGAGGGAGGCCCTCGACAGTCCTCAGCCCCTCCTGCCGTGCCAGCCGTGAAATCGGTCCCGTCGTGAGGCGGAGGTCAGAAGCGCAGGCGGAGCAGATACGATGGCCGCAGTCCGCGGCGCCAGTTTCCACGCGGCCTCGGCGCAGTCGAGCGCGAGGCCTTCGGATCGTCTGGTCTCGCCGGAGCGCGCGGTGCAACGGAGCCGCAGAACACGCCCGGCGGGCGGACTGCCTCCGCCGCAGGGTCGCGCGCCGAGGACGCTGGCCGTGGACTGCGGCGGCGGCGTCAAGGCTTCGCTCTTCCGAACAGGGCGGAGGCTTCAACTCGGCGCAGCCCAGCGCACGGCCGTGCGCTACTCTCCCGCGGATCTGCGCATCGTCCCTTCGCATGCGGGCCTTCGAGCGGCTGGAGCGGACGTCGCATGCCCGGGATGATCCGGCGAGTCGTCATCTACACGCCGCACTACATCCACGAGGGCCGCGCACGACGAGGTCAGACCGGGCGGCGGCGGCGATGGGTCGCCTGGACATGGACATGGAGGCGCTCGCCGGGCGCGCTGACGTGCCGCTTGCTGGTGCTCCAGCGACGCCGAGGTCGCCGCGGCAGGCGTCGTCTCGGGCCGCTGGCTGCGAGCTCGTCTCACGCTGGGCACGGGCCTGGGCACGGCGCGACGAAACGGGCGGCTGCCCCACCTGGAGGTGTCCACGCGCAGGCGCGATGGGGGCTGCGCTGACGACGTCCGTCGGCGGCGGAGCCGAGGCGCATCCGGCTCGGCGCGACTCCGTGGTCTCGGCGGGTCACTGCGCGCAGGCAGTACAGCCTGTGGCCCCGTCTTCCGGTGGACAAAGCTCTACATCGGCGGCGGCAATTCCGCGCCGGATCAGCACGGGCGTGCGGGCCAAGTTCGGCGAGAGCGTCATCTCTTCATCCCGAATGCCGCGGGCATGCAGACGGCGGAGTGCGGGCGTGGGCGCTCGCGCAGGCGGGCAGAAGGGGTGACCGCATGACGTCGCAGTGGGCACGCCTCGATCGGTGATGGCCGGGCAGAAGTGGCCATGGCCGGCCTGGCGGCAGGCCGGCTATCGCCGCCGCCTGTGGCTGGACAGAACCGTCTGATGACGGTGGCGAGTCCGATGACTAGGAACGCCGAAGAAGAGGCTGTGCCGACTAAGGACCGCGAAAAGCCGGCGTTCCGGACTCGACGAACCGTCGGAGATGGCGATGAGTAGGATGAAGCCAGAGGGCATACTACCGACAGCATGATGACGATGGGGACGATTCCCTCGAGTGAGGTGCTGATCGGTTCCGCCGCCGCGGCTCTGGGCGAGCGCTCGCCGCGCGCCAGACGACTGGGAGTTCCACCTGGGCCTCGTCGTGGCCTGGGCCTCGCCAAGCGTCGCCGCGCGGGACGGCTGGGGAGCCCTCCGCGTTCCAGGCCGGCGCGAACCTCCGGCTCCGGCGTCGTCAGCCTCCCATCGCTGTGCCGCGCCGCGGGGCGGTCCACGTCCGTCGACGCCGTTCAGTAGCGCTCGTAGGAGCCGTCTTCTTGATCAGGTTACCATCCGGGGCTGAGACTCACTACGTTTCCTCCTTCGGCCGGAGTCTGCCACGGCGGCCGCAGGTTGCGCGATGGGGCCCAGCCTATCCAGACTATCGCGCGGCGCCGTCCGCAGGCGGCCGCCGAACCCGAGGGGCAGCGCCTCAAAGGCGTGAGAGGCGGCAGGGGGATGTAGACGGCGGGCGGACATCCTCGATGCTCCGCCCGCCGTCGAGCTTCGGCTGACCGCCGCCCGTCAGGCTCCAGCCTGCGTCGAGGCGTCCTGCGCCTCCAGGTTCGGCGTCGTCTGGGAGGCCTCAGGCCCGCGTCGCCTCCTCGTCTCAGCCTTCCTCGTCTCGGCAGCGGCAGCCCTCTTGGCGGCCTTCTCAGCTTCGCGGACGGCCGCCTGCTTCGGCGAGACCTTCTCCGTCACGAGCTCGATGCGCGCCAGAGCGTTGTCGCTCTGCGATTGCCGGGTTTGGCGACGCGGAGTTAGCCGTCGCGCTCGGCGAATTTGAGGGCGAGCTCCTCGAAGGGATGTAGGCCAGTTCGCGATCGCCGAGGGTCCTAGGGCCGGGCGGCGGTTGTAGGTGTCGCGCCTTGGCTTTGGAGATGAGTCTCCATGTGGGGCTGCACGACCTTGGCGCGCGCCTGCGTGGTGGTCACCGCCTCGTGGCGGATGAGGTCCTGCACAGGTTGGCGATGATGTGGCGCTGGTGGGCGGCCGAACCGCCCAGGCAGGGGGCCCTTACTGGGCTTGGGCATTGTAGTGTCTCCTATGAAAAGTGCGGGCTCAGGCCTGCGAGTCGTCGCTGAACTGCATCGTGCAGCTTTCGTCGCCGTAGGTGGATACGAATCCGGCGGCGAGTCCTGAGCCGCAGATCCAATTTCGCGAGCTCGTCCTTGACATCCTCGATCGACTTCGCGCCGTTCCGGATGTCGAGAGGTCAGCTTTCGGAGCCGCTGGATGAGTTCGCCGATGGTTCGGATCCTTCGCGCTGCAGGCAGTTCTGCAACGGGCGGGGAGGTTGAGGATCGTGATCGGGCGCTGAAGGGTCAGGAGGACTGGGTCTCCACCACCCGGAGCGGGAGCCGAGTTTGCGAGTGCCCTCGGCCTCCGTTGGTGAGAGTCGACGCACTGCCAGACTGAACAGCTCGACGGTCTTGCCCGCGGAGCGAAGCGCGGTCACTGAGGGCGTCGTGGACGCATGACCTCGACGTCGACGATGAGCTGTCGAAATCGGTGCGCTGCTGGGCGCGAGCCTCGCGCATGCGACACCTGTGAGGGACCGGTGGTGGGTCGGGTCGATGGGGATGCGTCGATCTCGTCGTCGAAGCCCTTGTTCCTGGGCCACGCCGGACGTACGCCTCAGCCACGCTCGACAGTCAGGAGTGATCGATCTGATCTTGCCCTTGTCGTTGAGGGGTGGCGATGTGCAGGTCGAGTTGTGGATCTCCACGCCGGTCTGGCGAGGTGATGTCGGCGCGTCACCTCGCCGGGCCCTGCTTGTGCAGGCACGCGAGGCGCGGCTCGTCGTTCTCCAGAAAAGAGACGGCAGGGTCATGAGGTTCAGGATGATGTGTCCGCGACGTCCTCCTTCACTCCGCTCTCGTGGAGATTCGTGGAGACCCCGTCGAGTGCGGACCGACGTGACTGCGCCGGGAGGTCGACGACGAGCGGCGATGCGACGCTGGAATTGCCGAGGCGTGTGGCCGAAGCCCGGCTCGAGGCTCGAGCGGGAAGCGCGAAGCAGCGCTCGGAGACTTTACTCGTCAGTGAGGACGGGACGCTGTGCGATCAGCGCGTCCTCTCCTTTCGAGACGCCCGCTGGTGGCGTCACATCGCTTCCGCGGCCCTCTGTCCGGCCAGCGGAAGACGGCGGGGGACCCGCCGATGGCCAGCAGGAGAGCGCTGACGGCGGTCCGCAGCCGGCACGCCGTCACCCGGCGACGCGACCGGGCGGACGGCAGCCGTTGAAGGAATGCCTGGGGTCACATCCAGAGATCGACGTGACTTCGAGGCGGACGCGGTGAGCGAGCGGATCGCGGTGATCTCGCGGCGGACGGGCGGGCCTCGGCGAAATACGTCACCTTCTTCATCCCCTGGTCCATGGCGGCGCGGGCCGCGTTCTCCGCCGCCAGCTGCGCGGCGTACGGCGTGGTCTGCGCGAGCCAGCAGACCCGGACCTGGCCCGGAGGGCAGGCGATGACAGCGCCGTCGGGTCGCCGTGATCAGACGACGTATGGTGTTGGTGAAGTCGACGGTGTGGAAGCCTGGCCGACGGCGATGTTGCGACGCTCCTTGCGACGCGGACGGCGAGTTGCAGCGGAGAGCCTGACGTAGTCTTCGAGGCATGGTCTGCTTTCTTCTCCCGGTCTGCCGCTTCTTCTTCTTTGCCTGCGACGTGCGCTTGCCCCTTGCGGGTACGCGTCGTCTTCGATGCGCTGGCCGCGCACGGGGCAGGCCGCAGCGGTGCCGCAGGCCTGGTAGCATGCCGATCTCGATCTTGCGGCGGATGTCGGACTGGACTTCGCGGCGAAGATCGCCCTCCACCATGAGTTCTCGTCGATGTGGTTTCTTCGAAAGCTTGAGCAGATCGTCTTCGGTCAGGTCACGCACGCGCGGACGTCCGGGCTGATGCCGGTGGCGGCGAGCGTCTCGGCCGAGCAGGTGCGCAGCCGATGCCGTAGATGTGGGTGAGCGCGAGTCTCGATCCGCTTCTCGCGGGAGCAGATCGACGCCGTGAGACGTGCCAATTTCTCGCTCCTGTTGTCATTCCGAGAGATTGTGGGCACTGCGACCCTCCGCAGTTCGAACCAGGGCGGCCTTCGGACCGGAGGTGTGCCTCGGGCATACGGTGCGTGGATGCGGGCGGGGCGCCTGCGCATGACTATCCTGACGCTGCTTGTGCGAGGATCTCGCAGATCACGCGCGACGCGCGCGTGGCGACGGATCACCTTGCACTTGTCACGCGGATCTTCTTGACGCTGGGCTTGACGGCTGTTCGTTGCCCGCTTCACTCGCCGCCGGTTGTCGGGCGAAATCGACCTCAGGATCACTTATGGCGGTACACGATCCGGCCGCAGGACGGGTCGTGGTCGGATTCGACCGCCACGCGGTCCTCCGATCTTTGATGTAATGTCTGGCGCGGCTTGCCGGAGATGTGCGCGAAGCTGACGATGCCGGAATTCTCAGTTCGACGCGGAACATCGCGGTGGGAGGAGCCTCGACGACCGGTCCCTCCGCTTCGATGACGCCATCTTTCTTCGCCGCAACCCTCGCCTAACGCTACAATCGGACCCGCGCCGGGTTGCGCGAGGCCGAAGGCGATCCGCCCTGCCGGGCGGAACGTGCCAAAGATCTATGCCTACATCTCCATCGAGTTCGGGGAAAGCCGGGTTCGGGTGCGCATCGGTCACCGGTCGTGCGCTCTGTGCACCGGTCGCCGAAAAGAACAGGGGTCTGGCGAAGGGCGCGAGGGCCTGCGCTCCGTCGGGCGGTGGTGACACGATATTCCGCCGGGTGGACCCGGCCACCTCGCGTACTCCAGTGGCGTGCGTCGAGGCCGTCGCAGCGGTGACGACAGTCCACCGTCCTCCAGCGTCCGGTGGCCTGATCGCCGGCGGATCAGCATCGGCTCGACGCACGGCACCGCCAGCCTAGAGCTTGGGACCGCGCGGAACAGGTGCAGTAGAGTTGGGGACGATCCGGGCTCCTGGTGCGTGGCCGAGCAGTGCCGTGCTTCGTGGTCCTCGACGATGCCCGGAAGGGATCAGGCGGGCTCGACGTATTGATCGTCGATGTGCCCTGCCGACGTCGCCGATGCCATGAATCCGCGGCGAGTCGCTGAGCGACCCGCTCACGCCTCGCGAGTGACGGCGCACAAGGGCGCTCCTGTTACGCGCGTCGGTCTGTCGCCTCCGTCGAGGACGGCCAGGGGCGCGGCGTCGCCGTGCCATCAGTCACGAGGACAGCTCCGCAGTCAGAAGGAGACGAGTACCGGCCCGCCTGGAGTCACCTCTCGGGATGCCGTGGGACGATCCTCGTCGTTGACGGGCACGAGATCTGCGCAGGATAGCCCAGTGCCGTGGAATTCGGCCAGGCCCGCGTTTCTGAAGGCAGGACGTCGAGGCGACAACGTCCATCTCGGCGGTCGTCGCCCCCAGGCGTATCACCGCGGCGCGAGACGCGCCCTCGTGGATCAGAGCCACGACAGAATCCCGCAGCGCGCCTGTGCCGAGATGTCCCAGTCGGACTTGTGCTCGATGGGCATCGGCTGGCCTCGACGGCCGTCAGCGCGATTCGAGGTAGGCGTGTCCAGCGCGTCGCAAACCCTGGAGGCGACCTCGTCGATCCCGCCGATCCACGTCGACGGACACGAGACGCCCCTGGAGCGGTATTCGGCGATGAGCGGCTCGGTGAGGTCTCGTGGTAGAGGGGCGATCCGGTGGCGGATGACCTTCTCGGTGTCGTCTTTGCGGCCTTCTTGGGCGGCGTCGGCGGAGCCGCGCCGGCTCCCGTCGTCGTCGCCGTGATCTCCAGGACGACGTCGAGCGGTTCCGCGCTGGCCTTTATAGCGTCGAGACGCCACTGGTGGAGATTGGTGGGGTATCCGTCCGGCAGGAAGCCCCGGCGGCGTCAGGCTGGTCGAGCGCGCCTCGACCATGCAGTCCATCACTTCGTCGGGCTGAGGCTCGCCGGGACGTGAAGGGTCCGCAGGCCAGCCAGGTTCGTCGCCCGCCTCGGTGTGGGCGGAAGATCACCCCGTGGAGACGGGACGCCGAACGGAGTGACCCGCCTCGGCCTGGGTTCCCTTGCCAGGGGGACCGACGAGACCATTCCGTACAGACGTGGGGCCCTCTCCCTCAGCGCGCTGCGCGCCCTGCGCAAAGGAATCCTCGTAATGGCGCTGCTGAGCTGAGCGTTGATGTCTTTGGGCGTCAGGGCCCGGCTTGAGATCATGATCAAGTTCCGCCAGATCCGCCCGGAGACGCCATCTGCGCAGGCCGTCGGGACAGGGTACGATCGTCAGGTGGGCGACCCGCAGGTGATGCGCGAGGGAGATGCGCGGCAGGGTGCTCGTAGGTCAGTTGCCCCGGCTCTGCTCAGGGATGAAGCCGCCGTAATTATGTTGTCGCCCACTTCGTCCGTGTCGAAGGTGATCACCATGAAAACGTGAACCCAGAGATCCAGCAGGGCGTAGAAGTGGTAACTCATCTGATGGTCGAGTGGCGGACGATGTGACGCACCACGGTTCTGGCTTCGAAGGAGATCATCTGGGAGCGCCAGGATGGAGAGCGAAGATGACTGGGATATTGATGCCATGTTGATCTTGATCAGGAGAATGGGTGGTCAACCCTGATGGTACAGCGTCCGATACCGTTTGGCGTATTAGACGGGACGCGCCTCTAGCAGCGCGCTGTTCGACGAAAACCACCGGCTGCCTTGATGGCCAGGAAGACAGTCACGACAAGTCTGGCGCACGCCCAGCCGCCGTCGGACTTGTTTCACTCCGTACAGCATCCCGGGAAGTTCGCGCAGACACCGGTGAAGATGAGATCGACGTACCGTTATGAACGCCGCGCTCGGTGATGAGCTCAACTGACCACATGATCAGACCCGGTTCCGCTGTCGCGTAGGACCGCCATGGCGGCGTACTTCATGGGCGAGGCCGCGGGGATGATCTGGGACTTCTGATCCCGGAACAGCGTGGTGTTGTGAGATGAACACGAAAGGATTGCAGGAGGCCGGTCAGTCGTCACATGTGGGTGTGGTATTCGGGCAGGTTTGGCCGTGCCGACTGGCCTTTATTGCGCAGCTACTCGAACCGGGGATGACCACGCCCAGCAGCTGGATGATGATGGAAGCCGTGATGCCAGGCGCAGTCCCAGGGCGAAGACCGACAGTTGGAGCATCGCCCTCAGAGAACATGGCCGAGCATCGAGAATCCGTGTCGCCCACCTTCTCCATGCATTCCCGGACGTTGGCGGAAGCAGGGACGAAGGCGCCAGGCACGAACGTGCCGATGCGGTAGATGGCCATGATGGCCACGGTGAACGGTAACGCGCCTGAGATCAAGAGGTGCAGGAACGCGGCCGCGAACGCCTTGATCAGGTTCCTCGGATTGCGGTGACCGCGTTCGATTATATGAGCGCCGCCCGGATTCGGCGGACGGGTGTATACCCGCCTGACGGAAGCATATTGCCGGTGGCGTCCCCGCGCCACCTCGCCGCTATGCGGGAGCGCCCGCTCGCGGGGAGCGTAATAATCAAAGGGTAGGCTGCCCCGCGGGTGAGCGCGGAGCGTACCAAATCGAATCGACGGCCGGCGGCAGCTTCCTCCAGCAGCTTCGATCTTCTCCTTGGCGGAGGCGACCATACGTCGGCGGTCACGTCGACTTGACGCCGTCGCCCTGTCAAGGATCTTCCGGATGTCATCGCGCGGCCCCCGCGCCAAACAAGGTCCTCGACCGTGACCTCCCGCCTGCAGAACAATTTCGCCGAGGACCGAGACGTTGACGACCTGGCTCACGCGGAACGGTTGCGATCCGCAGCTTGGGCGAACGCGTAATGGATCCTGACGTCTACTTGCCTTCAGACGGGCGGAACCTGATACCGCGCCAGCCCGTGCCCTTCGTGCGCGTCCGGCCGTCGCGTGACCCTTCGCCGCGGCCGCAGGTCGCAGCGGTCTTGGCCTGGTGCGAGGGCGCAGGTGGTGCACCTTGAGCGCAGGCGGATGGGCCTGAGACTTCCATCAAAGCCATCAGTCAGCACTGCTCCACGGTGACGAGGTGCGCCACGGTGCGGACAGCGCCGCGCACCTCAGGATTGGTCTTCATGAACACGGATGGCCGATCCGGCGCAGACCGAGGGTGCGAAAGGGTGTCTGATTCTACCTTCCACCGATGGTGGACCCGGCCTGTGTGATCTTCAACTGCGCCATCATGCACCCAACCCGCGACGGCAGCCTCGTTCTCAACCGCCCGGCAGCCTCAACCTGCTTGTCAGCGCGCTCCTTGGCGTCGGCCTCGGCGCGAGCCCAGCATCACCTCCGGGCGCCACGCGTTCGAGCGGCAGGCCGCAGCAGGCGGCGACAGACTCGAGCTGCTCGGGCCCGCCAGGGGCCGCGACCGTGGCATGCGATGTTGATAGCCGGACGTGACGAGCGACTTACTCAGGACGTCGTGGATGTGCCGCCCACGGTGGCCGCACAGAAGACCGCCGGCGATCACGCCCGTTCCGGGGATTAGGGTTAGACGGGACGATGCTGCAGCGTCCTCGCTGAACAGGTGAAATCGTCTTGCCGATGCGGGGACAGCAGAAACTCTTCTTGGCCTCCCTCGGTGCCCGCTGGCGATGGCCACCGGCACTCCTTGGCCTTCCCGTGGCCGACGCGATGGTGCCGTTTGCCGTCCCCGACCACGACGAGCGCGGTGAAGGATGCGGCGTCCGCCGCCGACGGAGATCTTCGCCACGCGGTTGGTGGCGACGACGCGCGCGCTCGATGTAGGCGTTCCTGTCGTCGTTGCGGCGTTCGCGGCGGTCACCGCGACGCAGGTCAACGCCGCAGCGCTTTCGCCGGGTTCTCTTCGGGCCTCCTGCGCGGCCCGTCACGCTGCTGTGCATCGTACAACCTCTCGCTCTCGGCGCTCACGGTGTCAGCCCGTGGGCAGGCGCCCTCTGCAGCCCCACTCGACCGTGGTACCATTGCTCCCGCGGTCGAGGGCGTGCTCCCGGATCCCGGCTTCCGGGGCTCGCTCGGCGACCAGCTCCCGACCTTGCGGGACTTGTCTGCCAACCGGCCAGCCGCAGAGCCCGCTCTCAGGAGTCGAGGCGGACGGGCGTGTGACCGACAGGTCGTCGATGATGGGCCATCGTAGCCGATTGGATCAGGGGACGACGAGGCAGAGCGCTCAAGGTGCGGGCCTTCTGCGAGACCAAATGGCGCCTTGCCAGGTGATACTTGCCTGCGCCGGCGGTTACGGCCATCGCCTGTGCTTGCCAGCCTTGCGGCGCTGACCGTCGGCATACCTGACGCCCTTGCCCTTGTAGGGCTCAGGCGCGGGCTTGCGGATGTTGGCCGCCAGCTCGCCGACCTGCTGCTGTCGGTCCCGTTGACCGAGAACCTCGTCAGGGACTCGACCGTGAAGATGCCCTCCAGGGGAACATGGCGAGGATCGTGTGCGAGTAGCCGAGGAGAACTCCGGTGCTCCTTCATGCGACGCGGTGGCCCGTGCCGACGATCTCCATGGCCTTCAAGGTGGCCTGGGTCACGCCGACGACCATTGTCGATGGGCGATGCAGGGTCAGGCCGTGCAGCAAGGCGCGACGTGCGCTCGTCATCAGGGGCGGGTGCCGGACAGCGCCGTCCTCCAGCTTCCACGGCGATGGGCTCGGCGACGATATCGAGCGTTCGCGGGAGGCGCCCGGCGGTGACGTGCTGGCCGTCGATGGAACATCGCCAGCCGGAACTTTCACCCAGAACCATTTCTTGTAGCCCGCGACATAATCCTCCGTCACCAGACGTAGGCGAGACTTCCCCATGACGCCCTTGTCATGCGCTCGCGGTCCGTCAGCAAGCCGGAGGACGTGGAGAGGATCGCCGCAAGGGCCGCGAACCCCTAAGCAGATTGGTGAACTTCACGTACGCGCAGGCCAGCTTCGACACGCGCCGAACGCGCCGGCGAGCCGCTGCGCTCATATTGGAACGAACTAGCAGATTGAGTGTGGGCGTCGCGCTCGCCTCTTCGACGTCAGATCCGGCGATGTAGCCTCGCCAGGGATCCGGCGATGTTCGCCTTGAGGCTTCGGTGGCATCGATTGCCGATCGGCGGGTGCTTCGGAGTTGGCGTTGCGCAGACGTCAACATGTCTGCGATAGGGTCAGTCGTTGACATTGGGCTTACCCTTCCTCGTCGCAGTTTCCTTTGGACCGCACGACGCGTTTCAGCTGGACGGTGACACGGAAGCTCGCCTCGCAGGGCGATTCGCGGATGCGAACGCAGCTGACCGAACGCAGTAGACGGGTGCTGCGGCCGGCCACAGCGATTGCACGGGTGGGCGCGGACCCGAACGGGTTCATGCGCCTGCTACTAACAGGCGGTCTTGGCCATCGTCCGCCTCGCGGAAGGGGAGAAGCCGAGCCGACGCAGGAGGAACCGGCCTTCACACCTCGTCGGTCGAAGCGGTCTGGTGACGACCGTAATCATACCACGCGCACGCAATCGATCTATCCATATCGATCTCATTCGACACAGTCTGCTCAGATGATCCGAAGGTATGGTGCCGTGGCCGTCAGACTGTGGGGAAAGCCCGCGGAAATCCGGATGCGCGACGCGCGGTCGTACCAGACGGTCGAGATTCCCACATGCAGTGTCGCGGGCGACGTGGCAGCCGATATTCGCCTGTAGCCGCGCGGCTTGAACTGGGCGAACTTCGCCTGAGACCTGGGGGCTTCTGCCCGGTGATGACGGCCATGTCGGCCATCGCCCTCAGGACCTTGGAGTCATGACCTTTGTCACCGACGCCCATGTTGGCGGAAGTCTTCTCGAGCTTGGCGACCTCGTGGAGGTTGCCGTGCTTGAACTTCAGCCGTCAGCGCGGGGACGATGTCCTCTTGTTGACGAGGGCGGGGTGTGCAACTCGATCTCGCCACCTGCTGACGGCCAGTGCGCTCGCGCATGCACTGCTCGGCGGCCAAATCGCGTTCGACCCTCGACCCTCGCGGGAAGCCGACGCGGACCGGCTTCTTGTCCGAACCGACGAAGCGCGATAGCAGACATGGATCAGGGCCTCGACGTTTCAGTGCCACCCTCCGCCGTTCGGGCGGCCTTGACGTGGCATCACGCGATTGACGCCCTCGACAAAGCGCGGTTGCGGCGGCGGTCGACGGACAGGACGACGCCCTGCTTTCCTCTGTCGCCCGGTTTGAGCGGATCGAGGCCGAGCCCGCCGCAGCGCGCGCACGCTCAGGCTTCTTCGCGTCCGAGGTCCGCCCACCTGCGATGACCTGGACCAGATCGCCTTTCTTGATCTTCGCATATCGATCACCTCCGGTGCCAGCAGAGACGATTCGCGCGAACTGCTTCTCGCGCAGCTCGCATGAAACCCACGGGCCCGAGATACCAGGTGCCGCAGGGGTTCGCTACCAATCGTTCTTGAACAGCACACAGCCACGTTCTCGTCAGCGGATGTAGGAGCAAATCGACGCGACAGGTCTCGCCTCGCGCAGACGACGACGGGCACGAGCCACGTCGCCCTTCTAACATTCCCGCCAGGGATGGCGTCCTTGACGGTGGCACGACGATCGTGATCGCCGATTCCGGCATAGCGTCGGCCTGAACCGCCAGCGCAATGCTGGGATCTCCTTAGCGCGATGTTTGTCGGCGACGCTGAATAACGTCTCCTGCTGGATCATTTCCTGGTTTCTCTGTCGTCGTGCCGGTTCTCGCCTGGCGGGCTGCTTGCCGAACGGATGGGGGTCTCAATGGTGACCTCGGCGGTCGCCTTCTCGATGGTTCGACCACTTGGAAGTGCTTGGTGGCGCTCAGCGGGCGAGTCTCATGTGCGGACGGGGTCGCCGACGCGCTGGGCATTCTCATCGTGGGCTGACGCGCTTCCGTATGGGTGACGGCCTTGCCGTAGCTGGGTGGCGGCGAGGTCCTCACCTCCACCACGACGGGTCTTGCATGCATCTTGTAGCTGACCACGGCCGCACTGGACCTTTTGTTGTTTGCGGACGGGGCGCGGTACTGTTGTCCGCCAACTACCTCACTTCTCAGTCGTGGGCGCGGTGCGGATCGTGAGCTCGCGCTCCGTTTGACTCCTGTAGATGCGAGCGATGTCGCGAGCGGACCTCCTTGAAGGCGCCAGTGTCCTCGGGCGATGGGTGACTCCTCTCCCGAAACAGGTTGAAGAAGCCTCGCCCGTTCCTTGGGCTTCTCGAGGGGCTCATCGTCGGCGTCGAGCTCCTCCGTCAGGGTCTCTTGGCCATCATTCACCGTCCTCTCCAGGTGACAAGAGCGGGTGCTTCATCGGCAGCTGCATGGCGCAGCGCATGGCCACCTCGCAGGCAGGAGCCGACGTCGACTCGTCCATCTCGAACATGACGCGGCCGGGCTTGACGTTGGCGACCCAGGTCTCACCAGGCCTGCCGAGCCATGCGCAGGCCAGGGCCTTACCTTCCGTCAAGGGGCGGTCAGGAAGATGTTGATCAGATCTTTGCCGCCGCGCCCGGCGTGACAGGTCAGCAGCGATAAAGGCGCCTCGATCAGCGGTTCGTCACGTAAAGCAGGCTCAGGGCCCTGAATGCCGTACCGAGCGAAGGCCAGCTGGTTACCGCCTTTGGACATACCGGTCCAGCCAGGACAGTGCTGCTTGCGCCGCAGGTGCGACAGGGGTACCAACGCCGTTCGGGCACCGATCACCATGGTTGCAGGTTCCCGGTGATGCCCAGCCTGGGCGTGCTGCTGGTTGTGTGCTGGCCGCCGCGATTGCCGCGCCGCGTCCGCGGCGGTCTCGCAGCCGCGATCCGCGAGGAGCCTCGGCTTGTGAGCGTGCGGTAGTACTCGGCGTCGGTGACGTCGCCGCGGTAAGATCCACGCTTTCACCGATGCGGCCGGGGTCGTGCGCGCCTCATAAGAACCCGTAGTCGATGTTCGCGCGGGCGTATTGCGAAGCACGCAGCCTCGCGATGAAGACTCCAGGCGGGACGTAACCGCCCGAACGACCCGAGCACTGCCGGATGCCCCTGGCGCCCGCGCTTTCGGCGGACTAGTGCCTGCTGCATGGCGCGCCGGAGAGACGCGCGGGCGAAGTCACAACTCGGCGATGCCTGCGTGAGCTGGGCGTCGCTTCGGGTTCTTGACCTCGGCGAGGATATTGAGCTGGGGATCGACTTTGCCCGTCAGCTTCCAGATCGGCGCGCGGGCGGTCGGCCTCCCGCGCCCGCGACAGCCATTGACGATGCCAGGCGGGCCGTGTGGATATCACGATGACGCACTCGGCGCACCACGCTCGTGTTGACGCGAGATCCCGCGCAGTCGAGCATCTTCTCGATCATCCTGCGGTCAGGATGTCCTCCTGGATTGAGAATCGGCGTATCGCTGACCGGCCTTGGGCGAATCAGCGAACCACTTCGAAACGAGTGGATTTCGTAGGTGATTCAAGTCGGAACCGGTCGGGTTAACCTTCTGCCCCACTATCAGGTCCCTCCTCTTCTTTTGCCTTGTTCTTCACCAGCGACGTCGTCTCGCCGGCGCGATGGCGCTGTTGATGGCTCGTGCGCTTGAGATGCGGTTCGCGCGTCCCCTGCACGGGCCTAGATCTTCATCGTCGGCCCCTCATCGACGTAAAGCCGCCTGGATGAACCGGTCGTCCTCGTTGAAACGCTCGCCGAGCTCGTCGCGCTGCGCAACGGAGAAGTTGGCGATGATAGCCAGTCGACGATCTTCCGGACAGTCATACGCCTAAGTGCGTAGCGCAGCACGTCGACAGCCTCCAGGGCGCGCCTGCCGCGGATGACGTCGACGCGGCGGGCCTTCTGGGGCGTGACGACGAATCCGCGCCTGCGCCTTGGCTTTCATGTTCCTGCCTTACTCTGTGCTCGTCGGACCCCTCAGCGCCAGCCACCACAGTCGTCCTTCTCATTGCCCGCGGAACGTGCGGGTCAGGGCGAACTCTCGCCGGGCTTGTGGCGACCATCGACTGTTGATGAACACCGGAACGTGCTTGCGGCCGTCGTGCAGCAAGGTATGGCCCAGGAGTCGGGGTGACCGACCGACGCGACCAGGTCTTGATGACGTTCTTCGTGCCTTCTCGTTCTGCTCGTCGACCTTCTTCTGGGGTGATCGTCGACGAAGGGCCCCTTCTTCCAGACTACGCGGCATTCAGCTCATCCTCTCTCAGCCCGCTTGTTTTGGTCTTGCGACGGCGCACACAAACTTGTCGCTGGCGCTAACTGGGACAGCGGGTGCGGCGCGGGCTTACAGGCTGACCGGATGGCGGCCCCTCCGACGTCTTGCCCTCGCCACCACCATAAATGAGGGGTAGTCCACCGGAATTCATGACCACGCGGACGGTCAGATGAACACCCTTCCAGCGCATGCAGCCTGCTGCCCAGCTGTTCGGCTGCGCGGCGTTGCCGGCCTCGCCGACAACTCGCGGCGCTCACAATCCACGTTGCAGATCGCGGAAAGCATGCACCCAGCTGCGCGTACTGCCCTCTGGGCCACGAAGCTGGACAGGCTCCGGCGGGCGCGATCTTCGCCCCGCCGAGGCGGGCGGAGTTCGACGCAGTACACATTGGTTCCGACAGGGATGTTCCTCAGCGGAAGGTTGTTGCCAGGCTTGATGTCCGCCGCAGGCCGTTCTCCATAATCGCCTGACGGAGGAGTTCTTCGGGCGACGATGTGAGCGCTTCTCTCGCCGTCGACGTGGTGGAACCAGGAGGCATTCTGCGGGCCGTGCGGTTCGGGTCGACTCGATGTGCGCGACAGCGGCGGGCACGCGTCATGTCAGCGACGGAGTCGGTGAGCCGGTACTGGCGCTTGTGCCGCCCACAATGCCTGGTCGTGATGCGGCCGGTGTTGTTGCAGCCGCCGGTCTTGTGCAACGGGCGCAGCAACGGCTTTCTCCGGCGTCGGCCAGGTGATCTCGGCAAATCGGCAACACTCTCGCACCGCGACGGCGGTCATCAACATGCTGATTACGCGGGTTTCGATCCTCAGTCTTTCGTCAGCCGTAGATGTCGATGGTTCCCTCGCGCAGCGTGACGATCGCCGCGCTTGGTGTCTGCGGCGGCCGACGCCATCGCGGGTCCAGCGGAGTCTTGCCTGGCGGTTCTGGGTATTGACCGGCGCGACTTTCCGTGAAGACAGCCTCGACGGCCTGCTTGATCTCCGTCTTGCTGGCCCCGCGGGTCGACAGGAAGACATGCCCCTCATCACTCCAGGCGGGCTGCTTCTCGGACACCACCGGTGAAGACGACGTCGACCCGGATCCCTGTTCCAGAAACTCCTTTCTTATGATCATTTCTCCTCCTTGCCGTTCTTCGAGACGAACTCCCGCGAGGCCAAACTCAGTGAAGACGACGTCATCGGCGACAGGACGTCATGTAACTCTATTGATGAGCTGGTCGGCGTAGACGACATAGCCTCCACCGCGTTGCGCAGCGAGGAGGACAGTCGGGTCGTCGCCACTGAGGAGACGGCCACGAGGGCGAGCGATCGTCGATCACCTTGCGCCAGAAGCTGGCGCCACCGCGGAGGTTGAGGCCTGGCCCCCTCGACGAGCCACAAAGTGACGTGGACGCGGCCCGCTGCGCGCTGGTCCGACGAGACAGCGCGGTGCGGCGATCCTTCTTCCCGGGGTGCGCGCGCGATAGTCCGCGGTTACCGGACGTGCACGGTGCCGCCGCCGGTGAACTTTACGGCGCTGGATCCAGACGCTTAGCGGACGGCCGGTGCCGCGCTATAGCGGAGGCTTGCGTACCGCCAGACCTGCCGCGCGTCTTGGTGGCGTGGTTCCCTGGCGAACGCACTGACCAGCTGGGCGGTGACGACCTGAGTGGATGAGGGGATGTTAGCGTCGACGTCGAGGAAGCTCGGCGGGCGGGTCAGCGCTTTGCCGGCCACGCGCCTTCAGCGTCGAGATGTCGGCTGCCAGGGACTGCGGCATGGTCGAGCTCCTTCACGGCAGTGCAGACTGACCGTACCACCCTTGTTGCCCAGGATGGCTCCGGCGACGAGGAAGGATTCCCTTCTCAGCGTCGACGGCGTGTCGGAAAGATTCATGACGGTCTGGTCGGATCCATGCGGCCGGCCATGCACAGGCCGCGGAAGACGCGCGGTGGCGCGAGGCGCCGGTGGACCAGACTTGCGGTGGTTGCAGTGCACGCGCCGTGGGAAGCGGAGACGCCGCCAGTAAATGACGCTTCAGCGACGCCGGCGGAAGCCCACGCCCCATGGACGTGCGATGACGTCGACCTTCTGGCCACCTCGAACAGGTCGGCGGTGAGCTCCTGACCGACTCGTATTCCGGAGGCGTCGGGCGTACGGACCTCGGCGAGCCTGCGGCGGTGCGACGCCGGCCTTGTCAGAAATGGCTGGAGGCTTCGTGATGGCGGTCTTCAGCTCGCGGAATGGCTGGACGGCCGGGTAACCGTCGGTCTCGAGGTGCGGATCTGGGTCACGACGTTCGTGCCGACGCGAACGGCAATTGATAGGGCAGGCGTCCGACTCATCCCAGCTGGGTCATCCCAGTTTGGTGCCGAGCAGCATATGGGCAGGCGCGCCGACGGCCAGCAGCGGAGTTCATGGTGCGTTGTTGCACCTCAGGCTTGGGTTTCACGTTGACGTCCGCCGGAAGATCGAGACGGCAGAGAAGCGTGTCCGATGGTCTTCAGGGTCGGATCGACGTGTCGATGAGCCGCGGCAGGTGCGCATCTCGAAGTGCTCGCGGCTGTCAGCGGCAGCATGGGGTGAGCAGACGCAGAAGACGTTCTTTACTCGGTCAGGAGCGGCACAAGAAGATGACAACCATCCAGCTCCGGTGCGCGTCACTTCGATCGACAATGCTTGGCGGCCGCACTGTCAATGACCTCGGGTGTATGACTTGAGCGGATGCGGATTTCTGTCAACCGGCGCGTCGTTACCTCTTTTCTACCTCGGCGATCGCGGTCCCGCATCCGGGCGTGTCGCGCCTGCCGCAATCCCAAGCCCATGTGCAGATTTCGGCGAACCCTTGTGAAACTTTCGGGCGATGTCCTTCCGGCGAAGTTCTGGCCAGTCCTGCCAGGCAACATTTAGTTGCCAGAATTCGCACTGCCGCAGCAGGTCATTATCAGCAGTGGCAGGCGTGACATCCAGACCGGCCGCTCAGGGCCGCAGGTCTGGAGGCGTGTCCGACTCCGTTGCAGAAGAGCATCAGGCAGGCTGCGATCCTTGAAGTGAGTGGGCGATGGAAAGTTTCGACAGACGCAATCCGCGTCCGCAGCGTCGAGCGTCAGGATCGGCGCGCCCACGTCGCCATCAGGCGCCGCGGCGTCTTCGCTCGCGGGCACGGCCTCGATGCTCCGCGAAGCCTGGCGAAGACGATACCGTGCACGTCGGTCAGAGCTGCTGGTAGGAGGGCTCGACGTGAAGTCCTCTTTCTCGATTCCCGGCACGCGGCCAGCTGAGATCCACGTGATCTGTGGGCGGCTCTGCGTGGCGCCGGATGCGTTCAGGCACAGATCCGGGAGAGCCCGCGGGCACTTCGAGGATCGCGTACGTGCTCGTCCATCTAATCTCCTGGCGCAGGATCTCGCTCTTCAGCATGGCCCCCTGGCTGCGCGCGTGAACGCGGCCCCCTGGAGCGGAGGGCGAGGCCGTGGTCGATCTTCGCCAGGGCGAGAACGTCCCCTGCCCTTGACCGGTAGGACCCCCTCGCTCGGGTTCGGCATCGCCTGTCGGACGACGCTCCGCGACACTCACGTACCAATTAACCCACCTCGCGATCGGATTCTGACGATCCCTTCGTTCAAGCCGTCGCGCGATCCTCGTCGCAGGATCCCGCTTGGGCTGGTGATGGTACGGCAGGACAGTTCCTGGTCGATCCGCGTCGGCATCGTCCGCCTCTCCCGATCCGGCGTTCATGCTCCCATGATAACGCGCCCTCCCGCCGTCCCCGTCTCCCCGGGCCGGGCGTGCAATTCAACCCGTTCAGTGAGACGCAACGGGCGAACCTCTTGTCAGTTGTCCGTACAGGTGTAGTGGGCGAAACAGAGCCGGAATACGCGAGCCCAGTGGCAACGACGCCACACGTCACAGAAGTTTCCGATACATTTCGCATGGGCGTGATCAGGACGGGCCGTGCGGGCCTCTCTCATCACATAGGGCATTCCAAAGAGGCACATCGGCGGCGCGGCTCACGGCGATCTGCGACGGGCCCGAGGCGCTCTCGGCGCAGCCGGCTCGGCGGCGTCGCGGGCCGCCATACCGCGAGCTCCTGGCCGCCGGACGTCAGGCGCAATCATCGCCACCGACAGTACCGCAGCAGATCGCCGTCGACGCAGCGCAGCGGCGGGCAAGCGCGTCTGTGCGAAGCCCGCGGCGATCGCGAACAGGTGCCGCGACATGATCAGGCCGCCAGCGCGCCCGCAGTCAGCTCCAGATAGGATTCATGCGCCACGCTTCGACGCGGGGCGTCCACGCCAAGCGGCTCCGTCGAGGACGGCGCGATCGAGGTCGTCGCCGTCAAGTCTGACCCACGTGAGCGTCCCCCACCGTGGATGTACGACCTCCGACCAGCAGCCCCCTCGCCGAGGTCTCCAGCCACGGTATCGACGCGATCACTTTGGCTCCAGCGACTCAAGGTGGTCGACCTTCAGGCCAACTTCACTTGGCAACTACCACTGCCCCGACGCTGGGCGGGTTCAACCTGCGACACCGTGATGGTCAGCGCGCGCCCGCCAGCAGCGCGCTCCACAGCCCGCGTCGACGGCGCACGGGGTCCGATACGGCTACGACAACAGAATTTGGAATACGCTTACGGCCGCATCGACATCGGGACGTCTCTGACGCGTCAGGTCGTCGTCCACGAGACGGGCCGCTCAGCCAGGACGGCCGTGGCCTCCTGGCGCGACCTCTGCCGCAAGGCTACATCGCCGAGATCGGGAGGCCTTCGCCCGGAAGCGATCGCCGAGGACGCGTGCGCGTGTGGGCGAGGACGGACTCGCCGCCAGTGCCAGATCATCTGCGGGAACGCGTCCGCAACCAGCGGGCGATCCAGCGTCTGGCTCGCAATGGCCGGGGACACCGAGAGGATACAGTCGCGGCCAACGACGGCTGCGTCGCAGGAATGAACATGGGCACGGATCCTTAGAGCCGGCGTATTCGACGCCCGCAGCCGCCAGGTCAGCTTCAGGAACAACCGCCTATGGCGCCTATCCGCAACGATTCGGCCGAACAGGACCCGCATGAATGGTGAGCGGGCGTCGCGGCGGTGCGCGCCGCCGTCACCGACTCAGGCGTCGACCGGCGGAGGTCCGCGCCGTCTCCATGGCGCGACGTCGTGCACCGTCGTCTGCCTCGACGGCGAGGGACGAGATCTTAACGATACAACGGATGGACGTCCGCTCGGTCGAGGGAGGCCGAAGAGGTCCACGCGACGGGGACCCGCGCTCCGCCTGTGCGGTCAGGCCCGTCTGTGGTCAGGGTTGCCGGAAGGCACTGTGGTGAAGAAGAAGCAGGCCAGGCCTTGGCCCACTGCAGCGTCTGCGACAGAGACCGACTGGCTCCGTCCACGCTGAATGACCGGACGCTGGACGATGTCATCTACATGCAGCGGGCCAGGAAATGGCTACCGACAGCGAAATTACGGCGGTGGCGGTCTCAGCTCTATCAGAGCTCGACGCCCTGGGACATCCTCAGACGCTACCGCCCATCACCCAGGTCGGAACGTCGTCAGCCCCGCATGCCGACGTGGCGCGCAGGGAGTTCAGCCTCCAGGGGCATCAGCGGTGGGGCGGGATCGACGCGTACATGGGCGCCTCGGCCTGGGCCCCGGGCTGGCCTGATCACCGGATCGAGCCACGTCATCACCGGCCAGCTGGCCGAACCAGAAATCACGAGACATGGGCTCCTGCGACCTCACCGTCTGGGTACACGATCGTGATGGCGGTCGGGTCTCCACCAGGGGTCCTGGTCGAATGGTTCTTGAAGAACTTGGCCGGGGCCTCCGGGCGGAGGCCACCGCGCAGACAGGCGGAGACATCTCGACATCCCCTGCACCCGCGGGGCAGGCGGGTGCCGATCGGCTGCGACGGCGGCCGCCGCCTCGCTCGACCACTTCCAGAGACAGCCGCGCCCGCATTTCGACGGGCGTTCGCGCGGCAGCATTCAGGGTCGACCCGCCATCACACCGAAGCCCATGTTCGGGCGCATCCTCAGGGCATCTGCTTCGGCACGAGAACCATCTTCGAGGGCGATGCGCATGGGGCGGCGTACCGGTCGAGATCATGCTCAGGGAAGCGACGAAGAACAGGCTGTGGCTGCAGATGCGCGCGGACGTCTCCAACGTCGCTGTCCCCTCGCCGACGTGACTGGGGGCCTGCTCGGCTCGGCCATAGTCGCCGCCGTCAGCAAAGTGGTACGGACATCCCGCCGCCTCCCTGGCCGGCGGAGGTCAGCGGCGTCATCCAGCCCGACCCGCAGGCCCGCCCAGGGAATACGTGTTCAACTACCAAGGCGTGCAAGGACTCCTACGGGGAGCATGAAGCCTCACATGGCTCGTGTGATAAACCACTACAGCAGTTAGGGCATTGACGGCAGCCTGTCTTCGCGGCGCGTTCTTCGGGCTGGCGTGCCACGGACGCAAGCGAATCGTGATCGGCCGCGACGTCGCTTCGGGCGGCGGGCGGGTGACCGCGAAGAGCCGTCAGCGGCGCCGGAACGGCTGTCGTCGTCGCCGATGAGGACGACCTGGCGGCTGCAGGGCCGTGATAACCGCCTCCCTGCGGGCGCACATCGATCTCGCCGACGCTGGTCTTTCCGAGCAAAACTCCACCGGTGTACGCCGGGTACGAACGTCTCCGCGATCGCAGGCACCTCCAGGGTCTACCGGCGCCGCCGCTGGTCGGCTCCGGCGCGATCTCGGACTGACGGCAAGCTGGCCTCCGGCAGCTCGCGCGTCCCTACGTCCATCTGCACCGCCGCGTCGATGGACAGGTACGCCGCCTTCAGCGCGGCCATCACGAAGGACGGGTTCAAGATCACGCGCACCTGCCCCGCGCCGCGGAATCGTAGCCGACCTGGACGTCGCAGCGACGGCGCCCAGGCGAATGCTGTGCTTCGCCGGCCTCATCGAGAGTATCCGGGCGGCGCCGACTGGGTTCGTGGCCGACGCCCTCGGGATTGAGCGATCGATCCGGGCATAAGACTGGTCAGGGGCCCGCTCGACGAGCGATGTCGTCCGCAGGCCCTGGCGGCGGGCGATCCGACGCCAGGCGCTCGTGGTCAGATCATGCTCTCAGGGCTGGCGATCAGGCCACCAATCCTCGCGCGGATCGGGCGCGGGCTCTTCTCCTGATGGGAGATGGAGGCTACAGGCGACAGCTGCCCTGTCCCACAGAGGCCGGAATAGGGCTGAGACGTTGCGATCGCGGCCGTGGCCACGACGCCGTGATCGACCGACTTCTCGGCCGTCGACCCCGACGCCGTCGTGGAGGGATGGCCGACCCACGGGCAGAACCTGTTGCGCGTGCGCCTGCAGAATATCGCGATAGCGAACGCCGCCGTCGCGGTGGTGGGAGTACATCCCCAGTCAGGTGCGCGAACGTCCTCGTCCAGCGGTCTGGCCGGGCTGCGGGGCGCACTGCGGGGTCCCGGCAGCGCGCGCGCGCGACATGCTCAGAGCGGCGCGCCGTTCACCATCGGCGCGGGTCAGCGTCTCCCCTGATTCGCTGCGCCGCACCTGACCTGGCGCAGACGATCCGCAGCCGGTACGGTGCTCAACGTGCTCTTCGCCACGGGGCTGCACTCCGTCGTCGACTCGCTGTTCAGGCCGGGCGTTTCTGGGCCGAGAGGCCATTACCGGACGAGGCATAGCACCCTGAGCTGCACCCGACGATCGGAACGAAACGAAGAGGCTGACGCGTGACCATCACTGCAGCAAGGCTCCCCGGCTGATCGACCACGCTCCTGTCTGACGTCAGAGGAGCAATTCGCCGCACTGCGGGGACGCCGTCGATACGGTTTCGCGATGGTGGCAGTCAACTACCCGGTGGCGCTGTGCCAGGCTCTGAAGGGAACGTCCGATTTCACGTCGGCGCGACGATCGCTGGCACCCGCTCGGTCAGACGATCAGGACCGGTGTCCGGGGCGGCGCGGGCGGTCAGCGGCGGCGGCGCCGACAGGTGTTTACGTCGTCGCCTCACGTCTGAGCTCAAGGACGCTCCTGCATCCCGCGAGGAGATGGAGAGGATCGTCATATGCGTGTGCCGCAGGCGGGAGCCTCGAGGTCATTTTTCGAGAACACTTCTATCTCGACGAGGAGGAGGAAAGCGGGCCCTCGCCGGAATCGCCGCGGTCAGGCCGACGTGAAGACCTCGATGGTTTCGGCCCAGGGGCGCCACCCTCGGCGACGTCAAGCTCATGAAGGGACGTCGTCGGCGACGAGAGTAGAGGTCAAAACCGCGGAGGCATCACCCGCGACCTCGACACCGGCCTGGCGTTCTTAGATGCCAGGCACTCCCTCGGCTCGGAACCTCGCAGAGGGCCTCGGCTGGTCGTGGCTCACTGCCTCATGAGGGCTGACAGCTGGAGCCCTGGGCCGGGCCTGCAGGACCGCCTCCAGGCGCCGACAGTGAGCCTGCAGTCTCTCCCGCGGATCAGCGCAAATACTGACCTCAGGGTGAAGGTCGCCCGTCGCGGCGGCAGCGTGAGCGAAGATCCTGCAGTTCAATGCCATCGGATCCTCCTGGAACTGGGCAGGCTGTGCGGGGCAGGAACAGATGGCCGCACGGCATCGCGGCAGACCTCGGGCATGCCAGACCATCTTCAGCGGGGCGGAGGACCAGATGAATGGCACGTGAGGCCATCGCATCATCGCGGGCATCGCCACGTCGCGGCGGCAAAACGGCAACGCGCGCACTGACCGTACGTGGCGGAACGCGGCGCCTGAAAGAAGAAACCGAAAACTCGCACCTTGGTCCAAATAAACGCGGACTGCCAGCGTGCGGCCATCGCCAGCGGCAAGTCGGCGAGCGCGCGTGATACGTGGCGCACGGGTACGCAATGCGCCGACAACTGCCTCTGGACGATCGCGCAGCGGGCCGTGCGTTCACTGACGCTTGGACAGGCAGGTATAGTTGGGCTGATCTTTGACCTGGGTGGAGGTCTGCTCATCGCCTGCATTTGACTTTGGCGATCATGTTTCCTTGCAGGGATCAGGGCAGGGTTGTTGAACCCTGGGACAGGTGGGCTGAGGAGGACAGGCAGGATGGCTTTTCAGCACTGAGCCACCAGGTTGGATGGCCTGCACAGCAGATCTGAACCTGAGTGACCTCAGTCAGACACTCAGTCGTTCTTCAGCAGGCCAGGAGAGACAGATGGGCAGCCGGGCACTCATCACCCATGACCTGCTGGACTTCCCAGGTCCCGATGTGGGGAGAGAGGCTGAGGCGGCTTGCATCCCAGCGGACCGTAACCGCGGCGGCGCAACTGTTCTTTGCCATGCCTGGTATGGTGCCGCCGAAATTTCCTCAATCGGCTTCTGGTGCGGGCTTACGTAACGCGCACTATGCGGCGCCGCGGCATCAGGAAGGAAGGAGGAAAAGGAACCGCGCTGCGCAGGCCGCCGTGCGCGGGTATCTTTTTAAACGCAAAGTGCGGCAGCACCGGGTCGGCGGTAACAAAACAACACCAGCACCCTCCGGCAATCGAAAGGCATTCATAAACAACTGGCAGCACCAAACGCTGCCATACTTCGCGCGATACAGCTGGCTGCGCGCCTGATCTGCCGAAGAGGAAGAGGAAGGCGTAACGACTGCTTCCAGAAACTAAGCGACAACTTCCTCAGGACAAGGCGAAAATAAATTCGTGATCCGCCCCATCGCAGGCGAATCAGAAAACTTCGCACGTAACAACACCAATGAATTATATGTGAAACTCTCTGGTGAAAATCACTGACGTCGTGGTCCGGGACGGGCGCCGACAATGGTTCTGGTCACCGCCGTTGAGCGGTCGCCAGACTGATCTCTTCAGGGTCAACTAACGTAACTGCCTGGTCAATTCCGATACGCCAACTGCCCATCAGCTGCTGACTTCACGGCTGGGCGCCTGAGGCTGGCGCTACGGCGAACCATCGCTGCATCCGTGCTCCTCGGGTGCGCGCTCATCAAAGAGCGGAATCTTCTGACCATCGAACAACGACCGGCAGACGCGAAACGCGGCGCCGAAAGACTCTTCGCATTGTGGTCATGCTGCTCGCCGGAGGAAGACCGCCACGGAACCTGCGAACTTCCGGGCTTTGACGTACGCAAGACAGTTGTAGCTACAGCAAAATCCATTATCCTCCGGTCTGCTAGACTGGCGATATTTGAGTAGCTACGCACGAGGATGGACGCTGCCGCGCATTCTAACAGAGACGACGAACAGGCCGGCGGCTAACGGGCAAACAGCAAACCATCCCCATCCTAACGACGACAAATCATCAGTCGCGGGCGGATCTCAGTGATCATGATGAACCTGTTGGAGGTGACGTCAGACAAAACGGCATCAGGTACATGCCTGACAGACATCGGACTGCAATGGTTGACATAGTGAAAGTCCTCGGGTTTTGGTTTCTTGACCTGGATATCAAAACATGTGCTGATATAGACTGCGGGCATGTTCAAGCAGATTCGTATCGCGCAGGAACGCTGTTGCCACTGGTGGCTTTCCTGGAAACTTCCGCTCCTTCCTTCTTCTGAATATTTCTTAATCCTGAACTGTGGATGCTGGCTTTCAGATAACGCTGACCAGATGGTGCGGACCTCGTCGCTGGGTAGCTCGCGACTCCCGCGGTATTTCGGCAGCGCCATCGGCCGGGCGGCTACGCTGCGCGCTGGAGGAGGAGGAAGATCGCCTCTGCCAGCTGCAATCTCGTCTCCATTTCAATACCGGCGTGATACTGGTCTCAACACCTGGGAGCGGGCGCGGCACGTCATGACATCCTAGTAGCGCGCCTGCCAGATCGGTCCGGGGCTGCGTATGACTCTGATGTTAACGCGGCGCCACTAATGCCTCGCTTGCCGAACTTTTGAACTGACGGGCGCATGCCAGCCAGCAACGGGAAGAATGGGCCCGCTGGCGAGCAGGCCTAACGTGGTCAGTACCCTCGCGGTAATCGTAATGCCCGGCAGGTAACCTCCCGTATTATCGAGGCGTATGGAGCCAGCTAATTAACTCAAATTATATCAAAACCATGTGCCTGTCGCGCGGTAAACGTATTGATCATCTGCCGGAGCTGCCAGGCCTCGTTCGATGGGCAGATTCTTCAGACCGTTGGACTCTTCTTAGATGCTGCGGTGATCTCTCATCGAGGCATTTGGGAGCCTCGCACGCGTGGTACCGCGATGCCAGGACAGGAAAGATTCTACAATGCCAGGCGGCAGATACGAGGACACCGTTGCACTGCTGCAATGAGATGTGCCGGCTGCGAGCGGCAATGCCATTTCGCCGTCGCACCATCCTCCATAATAACAAAGTTTGTCCACGGAACGCAACATGACCCTCCCATGATGACATACGCTGCAATGAATGGCATTCGCAGACTGGAGGACGGGCTCATGGCTGCCGACGCGTCTGTGCAGCGGGCGGGATGCGGCGGAAGAAAGACGGAGGGTTCATAAAGCTTCTGCTAGTATTCTGGCCCGGCAATAGCCCATGGGCTAACGGGCCGAGAAATGCGTAACTCCGGGCAGCTCGACATAAGTCTCTTTTTGCAGCCTGCCCGTCGCTGCCAGTGCGCTCCCAAATTCCATTGATGCATCTTGTTTCGCGCAGGCGCAGACGGTGACTTTGCCAGGTGGGCGATCAGCGAGCTGCGAGGCTCCATTCTCATTCGCCTCGCCAGGTGTCAGGCTCGTCTATCGCAGCCGGGAGGAAGCCTTCCACCGTGGCAGGGATGTCGAGGCAGCGAGGCAGAGTGGTCACGACCCCGTCAGGCAGGCTGGACGCCCTTGTGCCCCAGGCGAACCGCAGAGACGGGTGGGCCTGCTCTGGCGCGAAATGTTGCGATACGAATCCCTCTGGTCGGGAGTGACTGTGCTGTTGGCTGGCGGGCTGGACGGCGCGCTGGCGCTGGGCCGGCGGATCTCGGCGTACTGCCGCCACAGCGCCGTCTTCCGAAGCAGATGCGCTATGCCGGGACATCCGCCGTAAGTGCTCCTGACTCGATTGCAAAACGGTAAAGGCGGCTGGGGATGTGACCGTCGACGAAATAATTCACTAACCTTCGCTGCCGGCGCGGACGGACCGCACCGGCTGGCGCACGATTCCGGCAGGCTCAACGCCTCCTTGCCGCTCGAACGCGTTCACTCATCAAGGCTGGACACATGTAAAAGCATGTATTATCTGGCTCATTTTGCCAGGGCAATCGTAGTGGTGAAGACGGTGCATCAATGGCGATACCTTCAACCACTGCCATTCATCTTGCGGGCCTGCCGAATCGCGCATCAATACGTTCTTTGCTGGACGGCAGACGCTGGTGCGATGCGCGGCGTTATAAGGTCTGGGCAAAGCGCCGTGCCGTGCCTTCGCTGGCGACGCCATCAACCGCACTGCAAAATCGCTCTTTTGTGCCAGCCTCCACTTATGGCTTTAGTACTTTTCATGCAACAGAGCAGGACTCTCAGGCAGAACAACATGCTCGCAGACGTAGGGAACCAGCGGCGGCTGCGCGCGGAAGCCGTATTCCTGTGCCGCGACTTACCGCCGAAACGGTGGCAAACCCTCTGTCAGCCATGAAACCATAATAACGGCAAAACGCTTGCAGGCGACCTTTGGTACCTGCGGCGTTCAGCTCACCTTTTGGTGGCGGCCTCCTGCAAACAGCAAAACCTGATGGAGACCTCTGACGGAACAGCAT